>Ga0308395_1000243_pt1 | contig 47136 bp, 44 predicted proteins | sample Hotspr20SampleP4_FD_202097 | JGI IMG/M metagenome (GOLD analysis project Ga0308395, IMG submission 202097) | Hot spring phototrophic mat microbial communities from Mushroom Spring, Yellowstone National Park, Wyoming, United States - 20050930_P4 ... | reverse complement strand
TACTGGATCGCTGGACGGGGACGTTGGGCAAGCCCTGACATCCGCCCGACGCGCGCTCCGACGCGCACTACTGCGCCGATACTGGCCACGCCCCGCCACACGCCATACAACACGTAATACGTAATACGTATTGCGTCGTCATCCTGCGCCTGCGTTTCGCAGCGCCATCTCGAACTCGCTGAGCACCATGGCGGTCGCCCCCCAGACGACATGTTCGCCAATGCGATAAAACGGCACATCAGGGCCGCCCTGTGGCAGCGGGCCGGTCTGACGGGTCGCCGGGTCAAGCAGCAGTCGCAACGGGGACTCGATCAGCTCGGCCACTTCTTCGGTATTTGGTCGAAACGCTGGCCGCGCTGAGGCGTAGCCAACGACCGGCTGAACGATGAAGTTACTCGGCGGGATATAGAGCGCTGTCAGCGCACCCAGCAGATCAACCTGTTCAGCAGAGATGCCCAGCTCTTCTTGCGCCTCGCGCAAGGCAGTAGCGACTAAATCAGCATCACCAGGCTCGCGCCGGCCGCCGGGCAGCGAGATCTGCCCGCGATGGTAACCCAGCCGATCGGTCCGTCGGGTGAGCACGAAATGCAGGTCGGCCTGGTGTGGATACACCAAGAGCAGCACACCTGCCTCTTGCGCATCCGGCGCGGTCGCTGGAGCACGAGCACGACCCGGCGGTGCCATGCGCAACTGCGCGGCCAGTCCAGGCAGCGGCCGGCGTAGCGCGCAGCGAATAAGGTCCAGCGCGAGCGTTGCCATGGCTTCGTTAGATTATCGGGTGCGTTTACGAATAGGGGCATCTTCCACGAGCTATGCTGCCAGCGAAGGCAAATCTATAGCGGGTGGGCGACGGCAGGCCGTCGCCCCCCCAAGGTTTTGCCCTTGGCTGTGAATGCACCCAAATTATCCGCCGCGCGTATAACTCTGGCCGATACGCCGAGCAGCGCTCAGCCGGCGACTCCGCGCTGGGACTTCTTAACCGTTATCTTCTCCGCAAGCAGCGCAGGGCATCCCTCGTGCCGGAATACGAAGCGCTGCTCGCAGCCACCATCCCCAGCCAAGCTGGCCGCTCAGCGTGGCATTAACATAAGCGAAAACAGCGTTCTGGGCGCGCAGCCTGAGCCTAATCGAGGCGCGCATCGCGCAGCACGACGGCATTTTGTCAGAAGTCGTCGGGATTGACGATCCGACGCTTCACGCGATCCTCAACCGCCCCACTCAGAAAGAACATCACGAGCACGTCCACCCATCCAACCACGACCAGCAATCCCACCGGCAGCAGGTCAGCCTGGGCAAAGAAGCCATCGGAGAGCTGAGAGAAGATGAGCTGAAGGATGAAGGCGATCATGACGATGGCGATCACGGTTGAGCCGATCGCATTGCCGAGCAAGATGCGCCGTCGGAGCCAAAAAGGCAGCCCAGCCAACGCCCCCAGACCCGTGGGGAACAACACGTAGATCAGTCCCCACCATCCTAAATCCAGCAACAAATCCATCGTAGGGCAGAGATCACCCTTTGGCGCGCGCGGCGATCAACTCAGCCACCAACTGGCCCACCTCCAGCACGCTATCCAGGAAGTAATCAGCGGCGTCGCTGGGCGGACACTCGATAAGGACCGTCGTCATGCCGATGGCGCGCGCGGCGCGCGCGTTAGCCGGCGTATCCTCCACGAAGATCACCTCGCTCGGCTGCACCTTCAGCATCCCCATAGCCAGGCGGTATGCGATCAGGTCAGGCTTATTGCGGTAGCTCAGCGCACGGATATCTATCACCCGCTCGAAGCAGTCGTGGATGTCGAGATGCTTAAGGACGCGCAAGGCGTGGGCGATATCGGCGTTGGTGAGGATGGCACGGCGCAGCGGAATATCCAGCAGCATTGCACGCAGGCGCGGGTCAGCCATTAGCACGCCATCCAGCGCGACATCGTGCACATACGCAAAGTAATCATCTACGTTGACGGGATAGCCCTCCTCCATCAGGCCGCGCAGCGCCGTGCCGTGCAGCGCGCGCAGCCGTTGGCGCAGGTCGTCCGCCTGCTGAATGGACATCCTGAATCGGCTAGCGATGAACTGCGTGATGCGCTCAGTAATCGCCGCCATCAGCCCGGCCGAGCGCGGATAGAGCGTTTCGTCAAGGTCAAAGAGGATGAGCGAATACGTCATAGATCACAGTGCTCGGCTCTGGCCGCCGTCTACGAACAGCGCAGTGCCAGTGATGTAGCTGGCAGCTGGCGAGGCTAGGAACACGCAGGGGCGCGCGAATTCCTCCACTGTGGCGATCCGTTTGAGGGCTGTATTGGCCGCCGATTTGGCCAGCTCCTCTTCTAGTGTAGTGCCGTTGCGCTCGGCGCTGAGGGCAGCCAGGCTCAGGACGCGATCAGTAGCGGTATAGCCGGGGCAGATCATGTTGATGCGAATATTGTCCGGGCCGACCTCACGGGCCAGCGTCTTCACCAGGCCGGCCACTGCCAGCCGCAGGCTATTGCTGAAGACCAGGTTATCCAGCGCATGTTTGACGCTGACAGACGCTATGAATGTGATGCTGCCACTACCCTGCCGCCGCATGATGGGGATGACCCCGCGCGCTGCGCGAACTGCGCTCATGAGGATCAAGTCAACCGCCTGTTGCCAGTCGGCATCGTCGAACGCCATGAACGAGCCAGCGGGTGGGCCACCAGCGTTGACCACGAGCGCGTCTATACGTCCGAACGCTTGCACAGCGGTTTCCAACAGCCGTTGGACATCGGCTGCTTTGGATGAGTCAGCCACCACCGGCAACACCCGCGCGCCGGTAGCATGAGCAATCGCCTTGGCGGTCTCGTGCAGCGCCTCGGCGTCGCGCGCGGAGATCACCACGCGCGCGCCTTCTTCGGCGAAAACGCGCGCAGTCGCTGCGCCCAGCCCCCGGCTGGCTGCCATCACCACAGCTACTTTGTCTTTGAGCTGAAGGTCCATGCTTCCGACGCAGCGCTACGAAAGCTCAGCGATCTGTCCCAGGTGTTGAAGCAAAGCCACGAACTCGGGCGGCGGCTGGAAGTCTAGAGACTTACCGTCGAGGTCGTAGGGCAGGGGGAGGAATTCATCATCGCGCAGCCAATACAGATAAGGGCTGAGCGAGCCTGGGCCTTCGCGGTGTAGACCGACGATCACCCGCAGCATCGCGTTTACCGCGTGAGCCATGCCAACGTTGCGGATGACGTGCAGAAGGAGCGCATCGCGCCTCGGCAGTCCCACCAGCGCGCCATAGGGGAGATCCGTCGGCAGGTAGTCCTGGATGATGAGCGCGTGGCTGGCAGCATAGTAGGGGTCGCCGTGATAGAGCACCACCTCAGTCCCGGGCAGCAAGCTGGCGGTGGACGCTTTCAGGCGGCTGCTCTGGCGCAGATTGCGCCGGCCCACCTCGAACAAGTCACTGTCTCTCAGGCCCCAGCGCTGCGCCTCGCCCGGCGCGACCGTGCGCACCGTCGTCGGTAAGTCCATCACCAGCGTCTCGATTGTGCCCTCCGGGCCAGGCCGGTAGATCAGATCAGCAGATTCCCGGAGCAGGCTACTTGGGTAGAGGCGCGCGCGCAGTTGCGGTTTCACAGCCTCGAAGTCCGCCACATCGAGCAGCAAGGCGTCTTTGTCCTCACTCATCGCAAAGATGCTGTCAAAGTGCTGGGCGATCGCCCGAGGCCATTGATCGATCGCGAGATAGGCGCAGGCGCGCGCAATATTCTGTAAGCTGAGCACGCTGGCGCGCAGCCGGCCACTGCGCGGTTGCACGACACCTTCCTCTGGTTTGACGTGCGCCACGATCTGCCGGCTGGCGAAGTAATCCTCCACCAGCGCGATAAAGGTGCGAAATCCCTGTGCGTCTAAGCTGCGCGCCCATTCAGGAGGTTGCGCATACTCCGAACCCGCCATGACTTAGCCGAGAGTGTAGCACCGAGTGCTGAAGACTGACCCAGCGACTGACCGCGCCGCTCCTTATAATCCCTCGCCGGATGTCGGCGAACGAACGTCTGCGCTGCCTGCCCAGCATATCGGATCTGCTCAAACAGGCCGATGATTTGATAGCGCAGGCGGGGCACAACCTGGTCGCCCAGACGCTGCGGGAAGTGCTGGCGGAGGCGCGGGCGGACATCCTAAGCGGGGGGCAACTGCCCACGGCCATAGCGCTGCTCGACGCGGCCCGCACACGCCTACACACACTGATTGATTATCCACAGCCGCTCATCAACGCCACCGGCGTGGTTATCCACACTAACTTGGGGCGCGCCCCGCTCAGCCAGGCCGCACAGCAAGCGATGCAGGTCGTCGCAGCCGGCTACAGCGCGCTGGAGTTCGACCTGCGCAGCGGTCAGCGCGGCCGGCGCGGCCAACAAGCCGAGCACCTGCTCTGCGCGCTGACCGGCGCGGAGGACGCGCTAATCGTCAATAACTGCGCCGCTGCCACCGTGCTCATGCTGGCCGCCGTCGCGGCGGGGCGGGGCGTGGTGATCTCGCGCGGGCAACTGGTCGAGATCGGCGGTGGTTTCCGCATTCCCGAGATCATGGTCCAAAGCGGCGCCCAGTTGATCGAAGTGGGCACCACCAACCGCACGCGGATTGCCGACTACGCGCAGGCGCTGCGCGCCCACGCCCAGCGTCCGCCTGGCGTCGCAGCCATTTTGCGCGTGCATCCTTCGAACTTCCGAATACGAGGGTTCACGCAGGATGTTGAGGTTGCCGAGCTGGTGCGGCTCGCCCATGCGCATGCCGAGACGATCGGTGAGCCGCTCCCCGTGCTCGACGACATCGGCAGCGGCGCGCTGGTGGATACTTCTCGGTTCGGCCTGCGCCGTGAACCTATGCCGCAGGACAGCATCCGCGCTGGCGCAGCGGTGGTGACCTTCAGCGGCGATAAGTTGCTGGGCGGGCCGCAGGCCGGCTTGCTGATCGGTCAAAAGGCTTGGATCGCGCGCTGCCGCAGCCACCCGCTGGCGCGTGCCTTTCGCGCCGATAAGTTCACCCTGGCAGGGTTAACCGCCACGCTGCTGCACTATGCGCGCAGCGAAGCAGAGCAGCAGGTGCCGGTGCTGCGCATGTTGGCAGCCACCAAGGATGAGATCAGCCGACGTGCCCAGCAGTTTATAGACAGACTTGTGCTTTGGGCCGAGGCGCGCGGCCTGCGCTTGACACTGTGCGAGGGCCAGAGCGCGGTGGGCGGCGGGACGTTGCCCGATGAGGCGCTGCCGACGACGCTGATCACGATCGCATCGGCAGCGCGCTCGCCGCATCAATTACTGGCTGCGCTGCGCGCTCAGGGCGTGATTGCCCGGATCGTGAATGACCACGTGGCGCTCGACTTGCGCACTGTGCTGGATGACAACGCATTGGTGCACGCTGTTCAGAACAGCGACATTTGATCGCCGGCCATGGTCAGCCCCTGGCCGGCGGCCAGCTTGTGCGCCCAGTGGGTCGGCTCCGGCAGGCGATGGCCACGCAAGCATTGTCTGACAAACGCCAGCGCGTTCGGCAGGTCAATCAGGTGACCGGGGGAGATGAACAGCGGACTGCTGCGCTCGTGCGTGCGCAGCACAGCGCCGATCACTGCGCCGGTCTGGGGATCTCGCAAGTCGCTGAAGGCGCCAACGCGCGGCTCAGGCGGATCGAATCGCCCATACAAGCGCGACTTAGCGACGCCGATTGTGGGCCGCTCCAGCCACAGACCGATGTGCGAAGCGATGCCCAGGCCGCGCGGATGGGCGATGCCCTGACCATCAAACATCAGCAAGTCAGGCTTGTGGCGCAGACGGTCCCAGGCAGCAAGGATAGCTGGCCCTTCGCGGAAGGCCAACAGCCCAGGCACGTAAGGGAAGTTAAGCGGCGCGCCGGCTGTGACCCCCTCGATAGGCAGCAAGTCAGCCAGGCGCAGCACGACAACGGCTGCTCGCGCCTCTTGAGCGGTCAGGCTCACATCAACGCCACCGACGGTCTCGACCGGCCGGCCATCCCAGCGCAAGATCAGTCGGCAGCGCAGGCGCTGCTGGATAGCTATAGCCTCATCTGGCGAGAGCGTCCATGAGTGCAACGTCATGCCTGCCCAGATTATCAGTTAGACTCTGCTCGGCATGGAGGATTTTGTGACCGCAATTCGCCGGCTGTCCCTGCGCCAGGCCGCTCGCTTTGCGCTCACCGGCGGGGGCATTGCGGCCATCGTCACGCTGATTGTCACAGCCAGCGACGTGCTAATGCCTTTTATCGTCGGCTTGGTGCTCGCTTATCTGCTCATGCCCCTCGTCAACAGGCTAAGCCGCTGGCTGCCGCGCTGGTTCGCTATTCTGCTGGTGTATGCCGCTGGCGCTGCGGCGTTGGGGATGCTCACTGTCTTCCTGGTCCCGCCTTTGATCAGCCAGGGAATTCGCCTGGTGGCCACCGCCACGCAGCCTGAGGGGCTGGCCCAACTGGCCGATGAAGGGCTGCGCTGGTATCGGGCCAACGTGCCAGCGAGCTTACAAGCCCCCATCGAGCAGTTTCTGTTGCTGCGCGCCCTGCCGGCGCTTCAGGACAACTTGACGACCATCGCAACCAGCATCGGCTCCTTTACGCTGCGCCAACTCGCCCAACTGTTCAGCCTATTGTCCTTTGTGGTGAGCTTCTTGGTGGTGCCGGTCTGGCTATTCTATGTGCTGAACGACGCGCGCCGGTTTCGCGCTGTGCTCAACCGGCAGCTTAGCCATCGGCTGCGCCCAGATTTCTGGAACGTCTGGCGGATCACGGATCGCGCCCTGAGCGCCTACATTCGCGGCCAGCTCACGCTAGGGGTGATCGTAGGAGCCGCTGCCGGCATCGGTTTGGCTATTCTCGATCTCGTCCCAAACATCGAGGTGGATTACATCCTGGTGCTGGCGATCTGGGCCGGCATCGCCGAGCTAGTGCCGATGGTCGGCGCGCTGTTAGGCGCGATCCCTGCCACCGTCGTCGCGCTCTTCGTGGGCGGGCCGCTCTCAGCGCTGGCTGTGCTCGGCCTCTTCACTGTGATCCAATTCTTGGAGAACAACTACCTGGTGCCGCGCGTAATTGGCGAGAGCACCGGCGTGCATCCGGCCATCCTGATCGTCGCGCTGGTGATCTTTGGCGAGCGATTTGGGCTGATCGGGGTGTTCTTAGCTGCGCCAGCGCTGGCGATCGCGCGCGACCTCTATCGCTACACATACAGGCGGCTGTGCGGTGATTCCCCTGAGGAAGCGCTTGCTCGGCACACGCCTGCGCCACAGACTGCGCCCTCAGTTACCCCACGCCAACAGCGCAGCTCAAATCCGATCGTGCCTGCTCCGTGATACCATCGTGCTGCGATGTGGTTCTTTCGCTCGCCGACGATCGTGCACGGCGAAGGTGCGCTGGAGCACCTGGCCGAGCTACGGGGAGAGCGCGCGTTCATCGTCACCGACCATAACATCCAGCGCGCCGGGTTGACGGCGATAGTGGCCACCTACCTGGAGCAGGCAGGATTCGCGCACACCATCTACGCTGACGTGCAGCCTGATCCCTCGCTTGAAGTGGTGCAGCGCGGCGCTGCGCTCCTCGCCGAGTATGCGCCGGACTGGATCGTGGCAGTGGGCGGCGGCAGCGTGATAGACGCAGCCAAGGCGATGTGGGTGCTTTACGAGAACCCAGAGCTGGACCTAGAGGCGATCAGCCCGCTATTGCCGATCGCGCTGCGCCAGCGCGCGCGCCTGGTCGCCATCCCTACCACGGCCGGCACAGGCAGCGAGGCCACCTGGGCATTCGTGATCACCATGCCGGGCAACCCGCCGCGCAAGCTGGGCAGCGGCCATCCGCTGGCCGTGCCTGACCTGGCGATCGTTGACCCTTACATGATGCGCACTGCTCCGCCGCGCGTGATCGCTGATAGCGGCATGGATGCGCTTACCCAGGCTATTGAGGGTTATCTCGTCACCTGGGCCAATGACTACACCGATGGCCTATGTCTAAACGCGGCCAAGCTGGCGCTGGATTATTTGGAGCGTGCCTACCGCAACCCCGACGACACAGAGGCGATTGAGAAGATGGCCAACTGCGCCGCCATTGGCGGCTTGGGCTACATCAACAGCATGGTCGGCCTGGCACATTCGATGGGACACGCCCTCGGCGCGATCTTCCATTTGCCACACGGCCGGGCGGTGGGGCTATGCCTGCCGTATGTCATCGCCTTCTACGCCAGCCCAGCGCGGCCTGCTGAGGTGAAGACTCGCTTTGTGCCGCTGGCGCGGTTCTGTGGCCTGCCCCATGCTGATGAGGCCAGCGCCGCGCATGCGCTGGCTGAACGGGTGCGCGCCCTGGCGCGGGCGATCGATCAGCCGCTGACGCTCTCCGAGGCCGGCATCTCAGCAGCCGACTTCTCGGCTAGGCTGGACGCGCTGATAGACAACGCGATGAACGACACCGTGATCTTCGCCTCGCCGCGCCTGCCGTCGGCCGCAGCGCTGGGCGCGCTGTTCACCTGCGCGTTCAGCGGTCTGTCAGTGGACTTTTAGCTGATGCGAATTGCGCTGATCAGCTTTCACACCTCGCCACTAGCCACGCTGGGCGGCAAGGACACCGGCGGCATGAACGTCTATGTGCGCGACGTCGCGCGCGAGCTGGGCCAGCGAGGCATTGCCACCGATATTTTCACGCGCAGCCAGGGCAGCGAATCGCTGCGCATCGATCCGCGCCTGGGCACAAATGTGCGCGTCATCCACGTGCCAGCCGGCCCAGAAGCCCCGCTCCCTAAGCATGTGCTTCACCAATACGTGCCGGTCTTCGCGGAGTGGATATGCCGTTTCGCAGCCCAGCCCGACGAAGCGAGGTCTAACCATCCCTATGACGTGATCCACGCCCATTATTGGCTCTCTGGGCTGGTGGCTGAGTCCCTGCGCCGATGCTGGGGCGTGAAGTTTGTGATGACCTTCCACACCCTGGCCGAGCTAAAGAACCAGGTGGCGGAACGTGCGCAGGATCGCGAAAGCGACCTCCGGCTGCGCAGCGAGTGTCACCTGTGCAGCGTCGCCGACCGGATCACGGCAAACACCAGCGTGGAGAAGACGCAACTGGTGCGCCTGTATGGCGCTGGCTCGTCGCGCATTCGCGTGGTCCCGCCGGGGGTGGATCTGGCGCGCTTTCGCCCCATCGAACAAAGCTACGCGCGAAAGGTCATCGGAATCCCAGCCCATCAGCGCCTGATCCTGTTCGCCGGCCGCATTGAGCGGTTAAAGGGCATTGACGCGCTGTTCCGAGCAATCGCTATGCTGAGGGAAAGGCGAACCGACTGGGATTGGGGCAAAGTGCGCGTGGCGGTGATCGGCGGCGACCCCAGCGCTGCCGGCCAGCAGGCGAACGAGGAGATGGCCCGGTTGCACGCGCTGCGCAGCGCCCTCGGCCTGGATGATGTGATCGCCTTCCTCGGCGCGCGCGACCAGGACGTCCTGCAGTATTACTATGCCGCCGCCGAAGTGTTGGTCATGCCATCGCACTACGAATCGTTTGGTATGGTAGCGCTCGAGGCGATGGCCTGTGGCACGCCGGTGATCGCCTCGGACGTCGGCGGGCTAAGCACGCTCGTACAACACAACAAGACTGGCTTACGGGTGCGGGCGAACGACCCAGGCGCGCTTGCGCGCGCCATTGAACAGCTACTGGATGACGACGCCCTCCGCCGACGGATGGGGCATGCCGCAGCATGCTATGCCGAGGACTACTCCTGGCAGAGGGTGGTGGACCTGCTTTTGAACGTTTACGGTGAGCTTACTGAGGCACCCTGAGCCGAGTCAGGGAGAGGCTGGTTCAGGCCGCGGGAGGTCAGGCGCGCCGAGCGCCTCGCGCATCTTGCGCTGGATAGAGGCGGGCAACTCCTTGAGCTTTCCAGCGCCGCGCAGATAGTCCTTCAGGTCGTCAGCGCGCAGTGCAACGATGGGCGACGGCTCGATGTCGAGGATGGCACGCGGATGGCTGAAGACGATGATGCCGCGCAGCGGTATCTTTAACGACGGCAGCTTCTCCTCCAATACGCGCTGAACTCTCTGTAGCTCTTCGTTGAGGTCCTCAGTGGGATCGCCCAGCGGCTCATCGCGCCCAAACCAGAAACGCAGCAGGCTCTCGCGGCGCTTCCATTTACCATCTCGGTAAGTGATCTTGCCATCCTGGTTGCGCACCACGAACACCGTCACGCCGCTTGGCTCGACGAGCAGGTAGTTCGTCGGGCCAGCGAAGATCATCAGGGCGTATTTGCGGTCCAGACCCTTCAGGCTCTCCCGCAGCACGGCATCGGGGCGCGTCGGCGCGAGGTAGCGGTTGCCATAGTGAAACCCGATCCGCGAAGCAATGAGGCCGACCATCAGGATCACCAGATAAAGGACGAAGAAGAGGGTGGAGTTATCCGGCGTGAGCAGCCCGAGCTGCGGGCCGAACAGGGTGAGCAACAGGCCGACCAGCAAGATGCCGAGCGACCCAAATAGCGCAATCCGGCCAATCAAGGCCATTCGGCGATACTTCTTCTGGTCAATGACGACCTTCATCGTCGCTCACACCTTGCCGAAGGCGATCGTCGCGTTCTGCCCGCCCAAGCCAAAGGAGTTCGAAATGGCATAGACCACCTCCTTCAAGCGGGCGCGATGCGGCACGTAATCCAGATCGCAAGCCGGATCTGGATGATGCAGATTGATGGTGGGCGGGATGATACCGGTCTTAATTGTCATGACCGTACTAAGCGCTTCTATTGCGCCGGCTGCCCCCATTGCGTGGCCGACCATGGATTTGGTGCTGGTCACGGGAATGTCATAAGCGCGTTCGCCGAAGACGTGCTTAATAGCGGCCGTCTCCAGCGCGTCGTTGGCCTGGGTGGCCGAACCATGCGCGTTAATGTAGTCCACATGGTGCGGGGCGAGGCCGGCATCCTGGAGCGCCCAGTGCATAGCGCGGATGGCGCCACCGGCTGATGGATCCGGGATCGCAATGTGATAAGCGTCCGACGACACCCCCATACCCAGCACTTCGGCATAAATGTTCGCGCCGCGCGCCTTAGCGCGCTCGTAATCCTCCAACATCATCACTGCGCACCCTTCGCTATAAGCGAAGCCGTCGCGCGTGAGATCGAAGGGCCGCTGGGCCAGCTCCGGCTGTTCGTTCAGGGTGCTGAGCACGCGCATCTTGGCAAAAGCGACGATGGCTGTCTCGGTGACGACGGCTTCCACACCGCCGGCGATCACGGCGTCCGCCTTGCCCAGCCGAATCATCTCGGCAGCGTCACCGATCGCCTGCGTGCCAGAGGCGCACGCGGCCACGACTGTGCTCAACAGCCCTCTCAGGCCAAAGCGCGTGCTGATGTGATGCGCCGGCGCGTTCGGCAACGCTGCTGGCAGGGCGAACGGATTGACGCGCTTGTAGCCATATTGATAATACTCGCGCGAGCCACCCTCCGACATCTCATAGCCGCCCAGCGCCGTGCCCATCACCACGCCGACCCGATCGCTCTTCACGTCCTTGCCGATTCGCAGGCCGGAGTGCTCAATCGCTTCCTGAGCCGCAGCCACAGCAAACTGCGAGCAGCGCGCCATGCGGCGCAGCTCCTTGGGGTCGAAATACTTGAGCGGGTCGAAGCCCTTGACCTCGCCAGCGATGCGCACCGGCAGATGGCTGGGGTCAAACTGCGTGATCGGGCCAATGCCGCTGCGCCCGTCAACCAAGTTGTTCCAGGTGTCCATCAGGTTCAAGCCCAGAACAGTGATGGCTCCGATCCCTGTAATGACGATCCGGCGTCGCCGGTTGGGGCTGGAGATGATGACATGCGGCACGCTGGGCTGGTCGCCGCGCTTGCGGCGCAGCATGCGCCGGCTCACATCGGTGAAGCGCCGCAGCCCGCGTCGCAGGCTGGAGAATCGTTTTGGCCTTGCCATAGTCTTGTTACGAAAGTTCGGCAGCAGTTGCAGGGCGAGGAGACGCTACCCTAGGAAGCGCTTGCAGACCAGCTTCAATTGCGTCTACCACACCGCGCTCCACAGCTTCGGCTGCGCGCATCAGCGCCGAGCGAATGGCGCGCGCCTGACTGCGGCCGTGACCGATGATCACAACACCATCCACCCCCAAAAGTGGCGCACCGCCTATTTCCTGATAGTCGGTGCGTTTGCTGATGCGCCCCAGGGCGTCCTTTATCAATAAGCCGCCGAGCTTGCCGCGCGTGGTGCGCATAATCTCCTCGCGCAGCATGCTTTTGATGAACTCGCCCATGCCTTCGGCAAGCTTGATCATCACGTTGCCTGTGAAGCCATCGGTCACGAACACGTCCGCGCTGCCGGCTGGCAGGTTGCGCCCCTCGACGTTGCCAATGAAATTGATCGGGGCTTGTTTGAGCAGCGCGTGGGCCTGTTGAACCAGCTCGCTGCCTTTCGTCTCCTCCTCGCCATTGGAGATCAAGCCAACGCGCGGATTGCGTATCCCCATCACGCGCTCGGCATAAATGCTGCCCATCAGGGCAAACTGAAGCAGATATTCCGGCTTGCAGTCGGCATTGGCGCCGACGTCAAGGAGCAGCACCCACCCTTTGGCGGAGGGGAAGACAGCCGAGAGGGCTGGCCGCTGAATGCCCTGGATGCGGCCCAGGTGAAAGAGTGCGGCTGCCAGCGCACCGCCGGTGTTGCCCATTGTGACGAAGGCGTCGGCATCGCCGTTGCACACCATCTGCATGCCCACTACCATCGAACTGTCCTTCTTCGTCCTCACAGCCTGGGCTGGATGCTCGCCCATCTCGATCACCTCGCTGGCGTGAACGATGGGGAGGTGAAGATTGGCTGTGTTGTGCTGTACCAGTAGTGGCCGAATCAGCTCCTTACGGCCAACCAGGGCTATCTCCCAGCCAAATTCACGCGCTGCGCTGACGGCAGCCTCAACGTTGGGGGCAGGGCCAAAATCGCCCCCCATCGCGTCTAAAACGATCTTCATCGCACGACTCCCGCTCAAAATGCGCCGGCAAGATGTCGGCGGGCTAATTTCTAGAGAAGAAAAGACCATCCACCGGCGGTTGGATGGCCGATGCCGTGATCTGGAGCATCTTTATCTCCTCCTTCAAGAACGCTTCCTCCATCACAAGCAGCTCAGAGATGCGCTCCTGGATCAACAGCTTTTGTTTCTCCACCAATGGGAGGTCTAGCGCAATTGCCGTGAACACGGCCAGCTCTACTGGATGAATCGGCAACTGATCGAAGTTAAAGCGCTGCTCGCTCGCCTGCGCGATCAGCGCGAGATAGCGCCGAAGGCGTCGGTTCACCGAGCGCACGATGGGGTCTGACTGCGCGACATCATCCACGAAGGGCAGCGCGCTCACTTCGCCTATCAAGTAGCCGTGTTCACTAACGCGAAAGTTATGCACCCGAAAGCGAGCCTCACCCACCGTCAGGATGTTCATACGACCGTCGGACAAGCGCTTGACCTCGGTCACGCGCGCCGATGTGCCGATCGTATGCGGCACGTGCGGCTGTTCATCGCGCGCCAACACGACCCCAAAGGGTGTATCGTGCTCGATGCAGTTGCGGATCATGATTCGGTAGCGCGGCTCAAAGATATGCAAAGGCAGCGTCTGGCCAGGAAACAGCACGACGCCCAAAGGGAAGAGCGGTAATTCGTGGACCTTCGCCTCCATAACTGCCCTTTGCTAGGGTGCTTAGCGGATTATATATAGCCACGCCGCCAATTGACGGAGTGCGATTCGGGTGGGCCGTAGCGTTACTTCATGATAGCGACCGAGCGCTTCTAGCGCCTGCCTGGCTCACAGAAGCAGGCTGCGTTGGGGTGCATTCACGGCTACGCTGATCCTCACGCGGAGAGCGCAGCATCCCTGCCGGCATCTTTGACCGCCTAGAAGGCGGCGCTTCCAGAAGATCGCATCGCCCCTACGGGTGAATGCCCCTGCATTGACGCTTGCAGCAAGCTCTTTACAATGGAAGGGTTTATGGAAGCAGGTCCTGCGCGAACGTTATCCGACGCGATCCGCGTCTTTGATCCCCGCCAGCCACTGGAGGGTGAAACTTTGCGCGCCTTCTACACTGAGCGCGGGAGTGACGCCCGCAAAAAGATGCGCATCCACATCGAGGTCGCAAACGACAAGCCATCCAGCATCCTGTTCACCGGACACGGCGGAAGCGGCAAAAGCACCGAGCTGAACAAACTGATCGAGGAGCTGAACCAGGCATATCTGGTTGTCAAGGTGCGCACCGGTGACATCGTGTCGTCAACCGATCTGACGTATGTTGACATCGTCCTGATCGCAGCCATGGCGCTCTTTCGCGCCGCGTCGGACGAACAACTGATTCGGCGCGCGCCAGCGCAGGTCGCTGAGGAAGTCTGGCATCAGATCAGACAGGTGATCGAGAACATCATCTTTGGTCACCAACCAACCCGCGCGCCGGTTGGCAACGAGGCCCATCTCAGCCTCAATATTCCCAGGGCGGTCTTCGGCTTGGCTCTGGAGTTCGAGGCGCGCTTCAAGAACGAAGCGGACACCCGCGACAAAATCCGCGAGCGCTTGCGCGATAATCTCTCCGAAGTCATTAACAAAGCCAATCGGCTAATTGAGGAGATTCAGAATCGCCATCGCTTGCCGGTACTGCTAATCGTCGAGGACACTGACAAACCTGACCCTGCGCGCGCGAGAGAGATCTTCTTCGACCATCCGCAGTCGCTCACCGCGTTCAAATCGCTCACCATTTACACCTTCCCAGTGGCGCTGCGTTACGACGCGCAGTTCATTGACCTCGACCGCTACTTCAAGAGCTTCCGCATGCCCAACCTGGCACTGGTCCACAAGGACGGCAAGATCAATAAACATAGCTGGCGGGTGCTCGGCGAGGTCATCCATCGGCGACTTGACCCAGCGCTGATCGCGCCGAAGGCCAGACAAACCATCATCCGCGCCAGCGGCGGCATCATGCGGCTGCTGATCGGGCTGATGCAAAGCGCCGCGGTAAACGCCCAGGCGCGCGGCGCGCAGCGGATCGAATACGCCGACGCGATGGCAGCCATCACCGACCTGCGCAAGGATTTCATCGCTGCTTTGAAGAGCGAGGACTATCCCATCCTGGCTGCGCGCTATCGCGACAAACAGCTGAGCAACGACGACGCGCTACAACCGCTGCTCCAGACGCGCGCGCTCCTGGAGTATGAGAACGACAGCACCTGGTGCGACGTGCATCCGGTTATCCTCCCGCTGTTGGAGGAGCGCGTGGCCGGCTTCAGCCTGAGCACATGACAAACTCCCGGATAGAAGGTCACCTCAACACATCCCTGCCAGGCTCAGCACGTTGGGCTGTTGTGAAGCTCGCCACGCTGCTGCGCTATGCCAGCGACGGGTGCTTCGCCATTGCGCTCTGGGATGACGCGGCCATGCGCGGGCAGGTGACAGCCGCGTTGCGCGCTGCCTTATCGCCGCTTACAACCCTGGAGTGGGCCTATTCCGCGCTAGACCCATCGCCTGTCCGATATTTGAGCCGGCTCAGCGCAACACAGCGCGCCAGCAGGGCTGTGGTCTTCTTCTTCGGGTTAGAGGAGGCAGCGGCCGGCTCGCTCAAGTCGCTCGATTACCAGCGCGAAGCACTGGCGCAGTCGCCGCACGGGCTGGTGTTCTGGCTCACCCCAGATGCTGCGCACAGGACGGCGCGCAGCGCGCCCCATTTCTGGTCACAGCATAGCGGAGTCTTCGACTTCACCACGGCGACGATGGCGCAGTGCACTCGCACCACGCTTACGCAGAACCCTCACCGAAACGGTAACCTCACCTTCTCGTGAGCCAACTGCTCAGCATCACCGACTTGCCCGAACGCATCGCCGCTCTTCCCGCAGCTCAACGGGCGCGCTTCGAGCGCATCTTTCGCGTTGACCGCGTCTCAGGCGATTGCATCATCCCCGAGACGATGCGCGCTTGGGTGGAAGCACAGTTTGGTTCCCTAGATGTCGTGGCGCACCAGCTCGTGGTGCGCGTGACCAACCTCGTCACCCTCGACGGCGCGCTATATAACCCGCTACGGCGCTGGCGACCACAGGAGCTGGGCAGGACTGAAAACATTACGCACGGCATCGATCGCTTCGCTGACCCTTTGCGCCACACGCCGGAGGATCCCTTCGGGCGCGTGCGCGGGCGCGCGTGCATCACCGCCAGCAACATCGCGCGCTGGGAAGGATTGTGCGCCGTGCTGATCTTCGACCAGACCGACCCTCTAGCCATCACCGAAGAGGCGCTGCGCGACTACCTGCGCACCTCGCTGGAATGGGCGCAGCGCGCCCATCGCCATGATCCAGAAGCGCGCTACTTCATCTGGATCTGGAATGGCGGACCAAAAAGCGGCGCGTCGATCCCTCATGCGCACGCGCAACTGGCGCTGGGTCGCGGCATGCACTACGCCAAGGTGGAGTGGCTCAGACGCGCCGCGTTGGCCTATCGCAGGCAACACGGGACGACCTATTTTGACGACTTGCTGGCCGCGCATGAGGACGTCGGCCTATGTTTCCAGGCCGGCCGGTTGCGCGGATTCTTCTACCTGGCCGCCAACCGACCCAAGGATGTATGGATCTACGGCCAGGCAATGGATGACGACCTCGCCGACGCGCTCCACGTTGTGCTGCAGGGACTCATTGCGCGAACAGAAATGCGCGCCTTCAATGTGGCCATCCTCATGCCGCCCTTATTTCCCGCCGACGATGGCGAGGACTGGACTGGCTTCCCCGTCATCGCGCGACTAGGCGATCGCGGCTTGCCGGATGCGATCTCCTCGGATATCGGCGCGCTGGATCTTTACGCGCACAACACGATTGCTGAAGATCCCTTTCAGGTGAAGGCGCGCTGGCAACAGGCCGAATAGCGCTGGCCTACATGAGCGCCTAGATCTCGAACACAACGATCTCCGGCCACGTGTTCAGCCGGGTGAGCGTATGATGTTCGCCACAGCCCGAGGAGACATAGACCAGGCCATGTTTGGTGCGGTGCAGCCCGCGGTAGAGGCGCGACCTGATGGGGACTGCCAGACCAGGTAACAGGGGGATGTGGATCTGGCCATGGTGGGTATGACCAAAGATGAAGAAAGCCTGCGCTGCCGGCGGTTGTTTGAGCGTCAGCATCAGGTCTGGGTTATGGCCAAACACCAGCACGCGCTCCGCGCATCCGCAGTTGCGAATGGCAGCCGGCAGATCATCATAGCCCATCCACAACTCATCCACACCCGCTAGCCACAACCTACCGCCTACGAACGTGCACTCGTTGCGCAGCAGGCGCACGTTGAGCTGGGGCAGGAGTTGCATCAGGTCGCCAGAGTGGTCTGGGCCGTGCAGGCCGTAGTCGTGATTGCCAAGCACCGCGTAGACGCCATGCTTTGCGCGCAGCCGGCGCAGCGGGTAAAGCAACTCAGCGATATCAAACCCCTTCGCGCGGCCTAGGAAATCCCCACCGATCAGCACTAGATCGGGCGATTGGGCGTTGACCGCCTCCACCACTTGCTGGAGCCATGCGCTGCGCTTGAACTTGCCGAGGTGCAGGTCGGAGAAGAAGACCACGCGCAGCGAGGGGTTCGGGAAGCCCAGGTCGAGCCTAGTGACCCGCAACTGCCAGGGGGCTATGAAGCGGGCATAGATGCCTACCGCTGCGCCGCCCGCAGCCAGGCTGGCCAGGAACGCCGGCCACCACGCGCCGCCCAGCGCGAAGTACAGCGCGGCTGCGCTTGCCGCCGGCGCGACCAGCGGGGTGGACACAAAGCCCAGGTCTATCAGCGTCTCGGCGATTGGGCCGACGGTTTGCAGAACCAGATCAGATGGGCGTGAACGCTCCGCAGCCATGAGAGGCGCATCATCCTGACACAAGGTCAGGGGCGCACGCTATGCCCAACGTCTCAGGCGGTCTTTATCTCATCAAAGGCGCGCTGGTAGAGTTCATCTACTTGCGGGTCGCCCTTCTTCAGGAATTCCAGCGCATTCCCCAGCGCAGCGACGTCTGGATAGATGGCCTTATCCTCTGCCAGTTCAGGCGCAATAAGCCCTTGCTTTAGCGCCACTGCATTAGGCGTACCCAGGCCCACCTCGTTGGCGTTCTCGGCAGCGATCTCAGGCCGACACATGAAGTCAATGAATACCTCGGCTGTGTACTGGCTGGGTGCTCCCTTGGGCACGCAGAGGTTGTCCTGCCAGACCGTGCTGACATCGCCGGGGATGACGTACACCACGTTCGCGTTCTCCCGGCGGGCGGTAACTGCGTCGCTTGTGTAGATTTGCGTGCCGAAGATGTCGCCGGCGACGATGTTGGTGGCAGCGTTGGGGCTATCAGTCAGCGCGTAATTGGCCCGCCGCTTGAGGTCGATCAGGAGATCGCGCGCTGCGTTGATCTCAGCCGGATCAGTAGCATTCCCGCTATAACCGAGCACGCGCAAGCCGACGGCCAGCAGCTCGCGCACGTCGTCGAGCATGCCCAGTTTACCGCGTAGCGCTTCCGGCCAGTTGGTCACCTGTTTCCAGTTTGCGATCGGTTCGGGCAGCTTGGTCTTGTCAAATGCGAAACCTGTGCACCCCCAGTTATAGGCCACAGAGTATTCATTGGTTGGGTCGAAGTAAAGTTTTTTGTGGCTGTCATCTATGTTTTTGAAGTTGGGGATGCGGTCGAAGTTGAGCTTCTCGATCATGCCAGCAGCGACCATCTTGGACACCATATAGTCAGACGGGGTGATCAGGTCGTAGCCAGGATTGCCGCCGGCCTTAAACTTAGCTTCCATCTCCTCGTTCGAGCTATAGACGTCCACCTTCACTGTCACGCCAAACTCGGCCTTGAACTTCTCCAACACGGAATCGGCAACGTAGCTGCCCCAGTTGTACCAGCTCAACTCCTTGGCAAGCGCTTCTGCGGACGGGCTAGTCGTTGGTGCTTGCGCTTCCTGGGGCTGAGACGGCGCCGGCGCGCCGCAGGCTGCCATTAGGGCAGTCGAACCAGTTAACCCAAGACCGAGACGCAGGAACTTTCGGCGATTCATTTGTCAACCTCCTAAACGAAGAATTTATTAGCGACGCAACCGCAGCACATTATCCACTATTTCAGATTTCTAAGTCCGCTGCCGGCGCTGTATGAGCTGAGCGACGATAACTAAAACAATGGAGAGCAGAAGCATCAGGGTGGAGATGGCGTTGATCTCCGGCGTGATGCCGCGACGGATCTGCCCCCAGATATACACTGGCAATGTCTGTGAGCCGACGCCAGTGACGAAGAAGGAGATCACAAAGTCATCCAGCGAAAGCGTGAACGCCAGCAGAGCGCTGCTGATGATGCCAGGCATTAGCAAGGGCAGCGTGATGCGCCGGAACGTCGTCCACTCATCCGCACCAAGGTCCTGAGCTGCTTCCTCCAAGGACTTGTCAAAGTCAGCCAGGCGCGCGCGCATGGTGAGGTAGACAAACGGCATACAGAAGGCGATGTGGGATATCACCAGCGTCACTATGCCGCGACTCAGGCTAATGGTCGCGAAGAAGATCAACAGCGAGATGCCCATCACGATTTCTGGGATGATCACAGGTAAGTAGAGGATCGCGTCCCAGGCCAGCTTAGTGCGAAACTGATAGCGCTCCATCGCCATCGCCATCAGCGTGCCGATGACCACGGAGCCAACTGTGGCTAACACGGCGACGATCAGGCTGTTGGCTGCTGCCTCCAAGATGCGGGTGTTGCTGAACACCCGCTCATACCACTGCAGACTGAAGCTCTGCCAGGTCGCCCCGGTCCGTGCACTGTTGAACGAGAAGGCGATCAGGACGGCTATCGGCACGTAAAGAAAGGCAAACGTGAAGAAAGTGACGGTGACTAAGGCGAACCAGCTAAGGCTGCCGCGTCGCGCGATGCGGCGCGGTGGTTTGATTTCGCTGCGTTCGCCGAGCAAAATGACGTCCGAGGCCATGCTCAGATCACGTTGCGATACTCCCCGCGCCCGCTGCGGAAGTAGAGCACCGCAGCGAAGGTGACGATGATCATCATTAACAAGGACATCGCCGAGCCAAACGGCCAGTTCGCGCTGGCGCTGAACTGCTGGGCGATCGCATAGCCGATCATATTGGTTCGACCGCCTCCCATCAGTTCTACTGTGATATACGAGCCAATGGCGGGGACAAAGGTAAGGATCGAGCCGGCTAGCAAGCCCGGCGAAATCAACGGCAGCATCACGCGATGGAAGGCGCGCAACGCATCAGCGCCTAAGTCGTTGGCAGCCTCGATCATCGTCCAGTCGAACTTCTCCAGCGAGGTGTAGAGCGGCAAGATCATGAAGGGCAGATTGCCATACACCAGGCCGAGCATGACCGCCGCCGGTGTAAAGAGCAAGTCGATCGGCTCCAGGCCGATGGTGCGCAACAACGTATTGATCGGTCCGTTGCTGCGCAGCATGAACTGTAGCGCATACGTCCGCACCAGGAAGTTGGTCCAGAAGGGGATCATCACCAAGAACAGCGCCAGCGTGCGGTAGCGAGGTGGCAAACGCGCCATGAACAACGCCACGGGGAAGGCAATCGCCAGCGTCACCAGGGTGCTGAGCAGGGACAGCCAGATGGAACGCCAGAATAGCTCCAGGTATAGCCCCTCCAACAACCGGATCGTCAAGCCACCTTCCAGTGAGATAGACGGCGCAAAGCGAATATCCCTGACGATCTCCCAGTAGTTCTGCAGCGTGAGCGGGAACGTGGGAAAGCCAAGCCGGTCGCGCGAGAGGAAGCTGATCCCTGCCATGATCAACAGCGGGATGAGGAAGAAGAGGAAGAGCCACGCGCCGCCTGGCGCCATCAGGCCGGCGATGCGCAACGCGCGACGCTCTCGCAAGACCTGCAGCATATCTCTCTAGCGAGTTATCCCGCAAGCACAAGCGCGTTCTCTGGCTTGAAGGTCAACCAGGCCCTCTCGCCCGGTTTGAAGAAATAGTTGGGATCGAGGGTGCTGACAGTGTTCTGCTCCCACACGTCCACACGATTCTCACCGAGCATCACCACCACGCGCGTGTCTGAGCCAACATAGGCGATTGAATGCACGGTCACTTCGTAGCAGTTCGGGCTGCCGTCTGGTTGCTCGACCAGTTGCAGTTTCTCTGGGCGCACCGAGAGCGTTGCTTCTACGCCAAGCCGCACGCCCGGCATGGCGCGGCCCCAAAAGGTGGGGCCACCATTTGTGGCCAACTGGGCGAACTCCCCATCTAGATAGGTGACCTTTCCCGTCAGGAAATTGGTCTCGCCGATAAAGTCGGCCACAAAACGCGTCGTCGGGCGCTCGTAAATCTCCAGTGGTGTGCCGATCTGGAGCACTTTGCCTTTGGAGAAGACGGCGATGCGATCGCTCATTGAGAGTGCTTCCTCTTGATCGTGAGTGACGAAGATAAAGGTGATGCCGACTTCACGCTGGAGGGTCTTCAGCTCGATCTGCATCTCCTTGCGGAGTTTGGCATCGAGCGCGCCCAGCGGTTCATCGAGGAGCAGCACTTTTGGGCGATTCACGAGGGCGCGGGCCAGCGCAACTCGTTGTTGTTGACCGCCCGACATCTGCTTTGGGTAGCGCTTGGCCATGTGCGGCAAGCGCACCAGCTCCAACGCCTCACTCACTCGTCGGGCGATCTCGGCCTTGCTCACCCCTTTCATCTCTAGCCCGAAGCTGATATTCTGCTCAACCGTCATGTGAGGGAAGAGTGCGTAGGACTGGAAGACCGTGTTAACGTTGCGCTGAAAGGGGGGCGTGCTGCCCATCGCTCGGCCGTCTATGTAGATCTCCCCGCTGGTGGGTCGCTCAAAGCCAGCGATCATGCGCAGCGATGTGGTCTTCCCGCACCCGGAAGGCCCCAGCAAGGCAAAGAACTCGTTGTGGCGAATGCCCATTGAGACGTGGTCGACCGCGACGATGTCGCCAAACACTTTGCTCACATCGCGCATCTCAACTGCAAACTCGGACAATGCGCCTGCCTCCGGTATAAATGCTCCGACTGCGTCTAGGAAGGGAGGATGCAATGTGAGCGATTATACAAAGTTGATAAAGTCGCGATGTTTCCGGGTACATTCACCGACGGAGGGCGGCACTCCACAGGCTATGCTGCCCAGCGAAGATAAATTATTGTGGAGGGTGAGCAACGGCAGTGCTATCGCCCACCTGGAAGTTAGCCATGAATGCGCCCTTTACTTTCTAACAACGACTCAGCCTAGACTTGCCCCCGCCAACCAATGCCACCATCTAGACCAAGCAGCACTTCCTTGAGGATGCTGGACCAGAGCAGCCGGCTACTGCTGAGCGCGCAGGGCAGCGATCAGCTTCTCTGGGCCGACGATTTCTGCCAGCGCCGTAAGCGCATCTGGTTCGGGATCAGACTGCCAGAGCCACGCGAGCTTGAGCCAGAACCCTGGTAGCGTAGATGAACGGTAGATGTCATCTGCGTCGACCAGCGCTGGGTGCAACCGTCCTTGAGCGTCGCGCTGAAAGAAGCTGGCCCGCCGGCGGTTGGGGCGAGGATCGATGATCCAGTATTCCTGCACGCCAGCGTCCTGATATTCAGCGAACTTGTCGTCGTAATCGCGGGCAACGCTCTCCTCAGAGACAACCTCGATCACGAGATCGGCTGGGCCATCGAGCATCTCCCGACGCAGGCGCTCTCGATTCGCCTTGGAGATGAACATTAGATCAGGTTCACGTATGGCTCCGCCCGGCACTGCGCGCATAGCGTATGGCGCGCTGCGCACGATGCCCAGTTCATAGATCTGAACAAAGATGCCCAGCAGGCGGTTCAGAAAATCCACAACCCGTTGGTGTTCGTTCGTGACGGCCATGAAGGAAACTTCACCGTTCACCCACTCAGCGATGCCGGGATGCTCCCAGCGCAGAAATTCCTCCGCGCTCATCCTTCGGGATGTCACCGCAAGTGGCCGAGTTGCGGGCGCAAGCGATTCGGAAGTCAGTGTCACGCGCTTTCAGGGTGAGATTATAGGTCTGGGCCGGCAACACGCACGGGGTGCGTTCACCAGTAGGGGCATCTTCCACAGGCCACGCTGCCAGCGAAGGCAGGTCTATAGAGGGTGGGCGACGGCACTGCCGTCGCCCGCGCAGGGTTTTGCCCCTCGCTGTGAATGCACCCCACGCACGCGAGCGTCCACTACAATCCCGGCTTATGACCGGCACTTTTGCACCAGCTCGTCCCCGCTTCGCCCTCTACATGCAAGATAAACATCCGCTCGGCTATGAGCTGGAGATGGCTGAGTATGCCGAAGCCAAGGGCTTCTCCGAAATCTGGCAGGCCGACACGCGCCTGGCCCGCGACTGCATTGTGATGATGAGCGCGTTCCTGACGCGCACCAAGCGGCTTCGCATCGGCAGTGGGGTGCTGCCGATCTGGACACGCAATCCGGCAGTAATAGCGGCCACCTGGAGCACCATGTGGGAGTTGGGCAAACAAATCAGCGGCGAACCAGACGCTCCAAGCCGGGTGATGTTAGGACTGGGTGCGTGGTGGGAGCCCATCGCTGGCCGCGTCGGCGTCAAGCGCGAGCGCCCGCTACAAGCCATGCGCGAATATGTCGAGGCGATCCGTCTGCTCTTCACAATGGAGGAAGTCACTTATCAGGGTGAGTTCGTCAAACTTGACCGCGTCCGGCTGGATGTGGTGTTCGGCGATACGCGACCGCGCGATATTCCGATTTACATCGGCGCGACTGGTGACAAAATGTTGGAGCTGAGCGGCGAGATCTGCGACGGCGTGGTGCTTAACTACGTCGTCAGCGTGGACTACATCAAGCGGGCAGTGGACTTGGTGGCTAAAGGCGCTGCTCGGGCTGGCAAGACGCTCGACCAAGTTGATCGCCCAGAGCTGCTGGTCTGCGCACTGAGTGACGACAACCCCAAAGCAGCTTATTTCGAGGCCAAAAAGTTAGTGGCTTACTATCTGGCCACCGAGCCGCACATTATGAAAGCCAGCGGGGTGCCGGAAGACTTAATCGCCAAAGTGCAAAGCGTGATGGGCTGGCCGGCGACTGAGGCGGACTATATCGCAGCAGCCCAAGTAATCCCCGACGATGTGCCTCGCATGTTGATGGCTGTGGGCACCACAGATGAATGCGTGGCCAAAGTGCGCGAATACGTGCGCGCAGGAGTTACGTGTCCGATCCTTTATCCATTGATGGACGACATAAAACCAGTCGTTGATGCATTCGCAGACTTTACGCCATAAGGCGATTTGCAAGCTCCTCATCCTCATTCTCTTTATTCTCTTTCCTCGTAGTCCTCAGTAGCGGTGTGGATGCTGTGGAAGAAGTGCTGCCATCCCTCTCTTTAGTGCTGGGCGCGCACCCCTCCCCTAGATATAGGGCTAAAATTAAGAACGCTTAACCTGACGAACGGTCGCTGCTGTGCAAAGCAGCTTTCCATAGATGTGACGGACGGCCACATCTGGCACAGATAGAGTGCTTAATTCGGAGCGTATGCACAGAGTGTGAATAGTCAGCCTGTTGAAGCTGTGGATTAAGTCTGCGAAGTGGGAGGCCTTGAGTAAATTGAAACCAAACAGCGGCGCGCGTTATGGCAAAGCATTAACGCTCATCGCAGGGCTTTTCATCGTGAGCGTTCCAAGTGCTGCGCGCGCACAACAGGCCATGCCTGCGCCCCTGGCAGTTACCAAGTCGGCGGCCACAACAACACCAGTAAACGCCGAAGCGACGCCGCAGCCGTCGCCTACCATCGGCTCGACGGCAGCGCCCGTACTCGATCTGAGTGCCTTCCCAACCAGGCGTATTCCGGTTCCTAGCGTGCCGGTCACCGCAACGACCGGTATCGTGCCGAGCGACGCTTTCTCCCTCACAACAGCGCCGCCGCCTGTGCCGGCAGTGCGACTGCCTGCTGGCACAGTGAACATCGCGCTGCTGGGGGTTGATACGCGACCGAAAGAGGGAAGCTTGCTGAGCGATGTCATCATCATCGCTAGCATCAACCCGTATGCGCCGGCTGTGACGCTGCTCTCCATCCCACGCGATACGCTGGTGTACATCCCCGGCTACCGCATGACCAGGGTGAACGTCGCCTTCTCGCGCGGTCCAGAGGTCTTTCGACAGACCATTAAGTACAACTTTGGACTGGATGTGCACTACTATGCCGCGGTCAACTTCGCCGGCTTGGTGAACGCTGTAAACATCCTGGGCGGCATAGAGATCGTCGCTACATGCCCGATCTACCAGGTCTTCCCCAAAGACCCCTACTACCTTGCTGACCCTGCTACACCGCTCACCGTCACAACACCCTACACCGACGCATTTACTGGCGAGGTATGGGAGGTGGGTCAGCGGGTGCCCACCTTGACGCTCTCCATCCCGCGGGCAGGCGTTTACAGGTTAGACGGCCTGCAGGCTCTCGCCTATGTCCGCGCACGCTACGGCGTGCCAGGGGGTGACGTTGATCGCACACGCCGCGCCCAGCGCGTCGTGCGCGCGCTGCTCAACCAAGCCCGCCAGAAGGGCATTCTTGCTGTTACTCGACTGCCGGCCCTCTACGACCAGTTCAAACGCTATGTGCGGACTGACCTGACGCTTGAGCAAATCCTCTCGCTGGCGCTGCAGGCCGATCGACTCGATGATGCTGTCATCCGCAGCCGCTTCCTGGATGCGGTGGGCATGGTAGGTGCGACCATAGAACCAGTTGGCTCGGTGCTCATCCCCAAACGCGAGGACATCGCACCCTATTTGCAGCGTGCGCTCAGCGTGTCACTCAACCAACGAGAGGGCGAGGGCATACCTGTAGAGGTGTGGAATGCCACAGGTCGGCGCAGCTTCGGACTAGCCGCTGCCGAGCGCCTGCGCGAGTTGGGATTTAAGGTCGTCGACGTGCAGGACGTTTCGGAAGTCTTTACACAGACACAGATCGTCGACTTCACGACGACCAAGAAGGGAAGCGCGCTCCCGCGATTGCAGCGCGCGCTGAACGTGCGGCCAGAGAACGTGAGCGCCCAGCCCAGCCCTGGTGGGCCAAGCTATCGCATTATCGCGGGCCAGGATTTTGAAGCGTGCTACTACAAGACAACGCCCGCTAACATCAGCTACGTGCCGCGACCTACGCCCAGTGCCACACCTAACGCGACACCGGCGCTTAAAGAGGCGCCAAAACAGGATGAATGAGCGCTACTGTTCAATGCGCGGCAATGTGACGCCGGTTTGGCCCTGGTATTTACCCTTCTTATCAGCGTAGCTCTGCTCGCACAGGCCGTCGCCAGTCAGGAAGAGGAGCTGAGCGATCCCTTCATTGGCATACACCTTGGCTGGCAATGGCGTGGTGTTGCTGATCTCCAGTGTGAGAAAGCCTTCCCACTCCGGCTCCAGCGGGGTGACGTTCACGATCAGCCCGCAGCGGGCGTAGGTTGACTTGCCCACGCAGATAGTGAGCACGTCACGCGGGATGCGAAAGTACTCCACTGTGCGGCTGAGCACGAACGAATTAGGCGGGATGATGCACACCGACCCTTTGAAGTCCACAAACGACTCCGGCACGAAGTGCTTGGGGTCCACAACCGCAGAGTTGACGTTTGTGAAGATTTTGAACTCGTCGCTCACCCGTATGTCGTAGCCATAAGACGAGAGGCCATAGCTCACCACGCCTTGGCGAACTGAGCCTTCGACGAACGGCTCGATCATCCCGTGCTCTTTGGCCATTCGGCGGATCCAATGGTCTGGTTTGATGCCCATAGCTGCTCATTATGCTAAGCAGGATGCGTCAGCGCTGCTACATCCTGTCTGGCGCCGACATCCCCATGAGGTTGAGCGTCCTGGCCAATGTCAGGCGCGTTGCGCGCGCGAGTGCCAGCCGCGCATAGGCCACCTCCGGCGACGCGCCCTTAATGCGACAATCCTCATAGAACTTGCTGAAGGCCCCCGCCACCTCGCGGGCGTAGGTCGTGTAGTGGTGCGGCTGAAGCGTCGCCGCAACAAGTTCGATGATCTCCGGCAACTGCATTAACTTGCGAATGAGCGCTTGCTCCGAAGGATGGTCGTAGCGTAGTCCGTTGCTTGGCGCAGCTATTGTCCAACCCTCTTCGAGCGCCTTGCGCTCAAGCGAACAAATGCGCGCATGCCCATACTGAATGTAGTACACAGGATTCTCATCGTTCTGCTGCTTGAGCACGTCTAGATCGAACGCGAACTTGGTATCTATGCTGCGTGAGAGCATGATATAGCGAAACGCATCTGAGCCGATCTCATCCAGCAGGTCGTCTATCAGCAAGGCGTTACCCTTGCGCTTGCCCATGCGGACTTCGTGACCACCGCTTAACAGTGTGATGAAGCGATAGATGACGATGCGGATGGCGCCCTCCGGCAGGCCAAGCGCGCGCGCAGCAGCGTATAGCCTGGGCACGTCGCCCTGGTGATCCTCGCCCCAAACATATATCGCAGGGTTGAACCCCCGTATCATTACCTTATCCCAGGCATAGGGGATGTCGCTAGCGAAGTAAGTCGGGCGCTCTTCTGGGTCTGGGATTACGCGAGGGGAGCGGATGAGCACGGCTTGGACGGGTAATGCGCTGACGGCCTCATCCTGCGCTTCGGCATACTCCTCTTCTCTCCGGAGCTGCCCTTGACCGCTGCGGATCGGCGATCCGTCTTCGCTGAACCACAGCGCGCCATCGTGTTCTATCACCAGCCCGCGCGTGCGCAGGAAATCAATCATCTGCTCGCCCAGCCCGCTCGTCCACAAGCTCTTCTCGCTAAAGAAGTTATCGTAACGGACGTTCAAGCGAGCCATGGTGCGCTTGATGCGCTCCATGACCAGGTTGATCCCTAGTTGGCCAATCGCCCGCACAGCCTGCTCCCTGGGCATGCTCAGAAAGCGCTCGCCTTCCTGCGCAGCGATCAGCGCCCCAACCTCTTTCACGTCATCACCGAGATACCCGCCTTCAGGCATCGGCTCATCGCGGCCCAGGGCTTGGGCATAGCGAGCGAAGACGCTCTGACCGAAGACGCGCACTTGGCTACCGGCATCGTTGACATACCACTCACGGTGCACCTGATAGCCGGCGGCCTCCAGCGTGTTTGCCAACGTGTCGCCCACCACCACGTTGCGACCAGTGGCGACCGTTGCGTAACCCGTTGGGTTGGCGCTGCCGTGCTCTACCTGTGCCTTGCGTCCCTTGCCTAAATCTATGTATCCCCAGCGCTCGCCTTGGCGAATGATCTCCTCGACAACACAGGCAAGGCATGTCGGGGTCAGCCGAAAGTTGATAAAACCGCCGACGGCTTCGATAGTGAAGGCAGGCACGGCTTGATTTGACGCCGGGAAGATAGCTGAGATGACCGGCGCGGAGATGTGGCGGCTGACCAGCTCAGCGATCTTCTGGGGCGGCATCTTGACCAGGCGCGCTAGTTGCAACGAGATGTTTGTCGCGTAGTCGCCCATCTCGGCCTGACGAGGGTGCTCGACAGTGATGCTTACTTCAGGCAGCGGTGGCAAGTCGCCCGCAGCTTGAGCCTCGGCCAGCGCCGCTTTGACTTGCGCAACGAGATGAGGGCGAACCATATGCCCGCTATTCTAGTCAGCGCTTGTCGAGGGTGCATTCACAGCCAGGGGCAAAACCTCGGGTGGGCGACGGCACCGCCGTCGCCCACCCTCTATAGATTCGCCTTCGCTGGCAGCATAGCTTGTGGAAGATGCCCCTATTGGTGAATGCATTCCTTGTCGAGCTAGGAGCGCGCCACGTGAAGGTACTGTAAGAAACGTGTGCCGCGGAGACACCAAGGACGCAGAGATGCTTTAGCTTGTCTCTCCGCGCGCTCTGTGCCTCGGCGGTGTAAGCCAAGTCACCCCAAAATTGAGCATGCCCCTTGTCGAGCTATATTGAATCGAGGCGATGGTAGAATCCTCATCGCTCAATCACAGCATGCGCCTCGATGGTCGAGGGCCTGTTCTGCATGTGCGCAGAATCCATAGACCGCGTGAGAGGTGCAGAGGTTACAAGGAGTAGAAATAGCTATGCCTGTCGTTTCCATGAAAGCACTGCTCGAAACGGGCGTGCACTTCGGCCATCGCGTTAAGCGATGGAACCCCAGGATGAAGCCGTATATCTTCACCGAGAGAAACGGCGTTCATATCATTGATCTGCAACAGACGATAGTCGCCATTGATCAAGCAGCCGCGCTGATCCGTGACATCGTCGCGCGCGGCGGGACGGTACTCTTCATCGGCACAAAGCGCCAGGCGCAGGAAGTGATCGCGGCTCAGGCGCAGCGAGCCGGCCAGCCCTACATCACTGAGCGCTTTCTCGGCGGCACACTGACCAACTGGCGCACCATTCGCGCGCGCTTGGATCGACTGGCCGAATTAGAGGCCATGCGGGACCGCGGTGAGCTGGAGCGATTCACCAAGAAAGAAGCTCTGTTAATCGCCCGCGAAATCGAGCGCCTCAATCGGCGGATGGGCGGTATCAAGAACATGCGCCGGCTGCCGGATGCCCTCTTTGTAGTGGACGTCTGCCGCGAAGCAAACGCGATCAAAGAGGCCAACCGACTGGGCATCCCCGTGATAGCAATGGTGGACACCAACTGTAGCCCGGATGGCGTGGACTACGTTATTCCAGCCAATGATGACGCAATACGCGCCATCAAGCTCATCGTGGAGGCGATGGCCAACGCCGCCTTGGAAGGTCTTAAGCTAAGGGAGAAGGCAGAAGCCGGCGATCAGGTCGCTGGTGCCGCTGATAAGGCGCTGGCCACCGAAACGTTCATCCCCGAAGAGGACTTCGCGCTCGATGCAGAATTGATGATGCGCTCTTTCGACCCAGGATTCGACGAAGACGAAGCGTGAACCTTTAAGGAGAGTCATGGCGATTACAGCGGACATGGTGAAACAACTGCGCGAGCAAACCGGCGCAGGCATGATGGATAGCAAGAAGGCCCTCGAGCAATTCAACGGCGACATGGAGAAGGCAGCGGCCTGGTTGAAAGAGAAGGGCCTAGCCACAGCGGCGAAGAAAGCTGCGCGCGTTGCCAAGGAGGGCGTCATAGAGGTCTATTCCCACATGGGTGGTCGCATGGCAGTGATGGTTGAGGTGAATTGTGAAACGGACTTCGTGGCGCGTATGCCGGAGTTTCGCCAGTTGGCCCACGACCTGGCTTTGCAGATCGCTTCGGCAGCTCCTGCCTATTTAAGAAGAGAGGACGTGCCGGCTGAACTTGTCTCCGCCCAAGTCGCTAAATACAAAGAGGAAGCGATCGCTGAGGGCAAGAAGCCAGAAATTGCTGAACGCATCGCAAACGGTCGGCTGGAGAAGTTCTACGAAGAACACGTCCTTTTAGAGCAGCCTTTCGTTAAAGACGACAAGGTCAAAGTAAAGGACCTGGTCAACGATGCGATCGCCAGATGTGGCGAGAACATCGTTATTCGGCGTTTCGTCCGATATCAGCTTGGTGAGGAGAACTAAAAAGGGCATCAAGAAGATGCCCTTTTTAGTTGCTTAGGCAGGATGAGCGATCCCAAGTACAAGCGCGTGTTGTTGAAGATCGGTGGCGAGGCGTTCGCCGGCCCCGGCGGTATGGGCATCATCCCTCAGCGCGCCGCGGACGTGGCTGCCAAGATACGCAGTGTTCGCCAGCTCGGTGTTCAGGTCGTGGTTGTGCTGGGGGCGGGCAACTTCTGGCGCGGCAAGGACGGCATCGCGCATGGGATGGATCGCACCACTGCTGATCACATCGGCATGCTGGCCACGGTGATGAACTCATTGGCGCTGCGCGATGCGCTGGAGCGCATGGGGGTGGAGGCGCGGGTGCAAACCGCCATCGAAATTCGCTCCGTGGCTGAGCCATACATTCGCTTGCGTGCCTTGCGCCATCTGGAGAAAGGCCGCGTGGTCATCATCGGCGCTGGCACGGGAAATCCTTATTTCACCACGGATACAGCCGGCGCGCTCCGCGCAGCCGAGACCAATTGCGACGTGCTGATCAAAGCGACCAAGGTGGACGGCGTCTACACCGCAGACCCGCATAAAGACGCCAGCGCGCAGCGCTACGAGGCCATGACCTATCTCGATGCGCTTAACCAGCAGGTCAAAGTGATGGACAGCACAGCCTTGACCTTATGTATGGATAATAATCTGCCGATCATCGTCCTCAACCTTTGGCACCCGCACAGCCTGGAGCGTGCTGTGATGGGAGAGAAGGTTGGCACAGTGATCGCGCACCAGGCCTAGCTGTGGCTGCGCCTATGCTTCCCCTGACTATCATAGACTTTTCATAACTTCTCTGCCAGAAACTATCACTTTGCTCGTGATAGGGTTTTAGGGTTGCTCTGCAGACCTGTGTAGCAGCATGACCTTAGAAAAGAGAGGTTGACCCAACATGGCTGATGAAATAAGGACCATCATTAAACAGGTTGAAAAGGAGATGGAACGCGCAATCCAAGCGATGGAGACTGACTTCCAAGCAATCCGCACTGGCCGGGCATCGCCGGCGCTGGTCGAGCGTATCCCTGTTGAGTATTACGGAACGCTTGTTCCTTTGCAGCAGCTCGCAACAATTACTGTGCCCGAGGCGCAGACAATTCTGGTTAAGCCCTTTGACCCAACCACGCTCAAGGTGATCGAGAAAGCAATCAGTGCCTCTGACTTAAAGCTCACGCCGAATAACGATGGCAAAGTGATACGGCTTAACATCCCTCCTCTCACTGAAGAGCGCCGGCGCGACATCGTCAAGCTGGTGCACAAACGACTGGAGGAAGCGCGAGTCTCTATTCGCAACCACCGGCGGGAGGGCATGGAGAAGCTCAAGTCGCTGGAGGACAAGAAACTCATCACCGAGGACGAGCACAAACACGCAAAACAGGAGCTGGACACCCTCTCGCATCGCTTCATAGCCAAAGCAGAGGAACTCGGCGCGCGCAAAGAGCGCGAGATTATGGAGATCTAGCCTTACCTCGATGCACTATGGCGCTATCGGTAGCAACCCTTCAGGGGCCTTTCAGTAACAGCGCCCTCCAGGTGGCGATACCAACCAACGCAACGGCAGCCCACGGTATCAAGCATCTGGCCATCATCATGGACGGGAATGGGCGCTGGGCAAAGCGACGCAACTTGCCGCGCCTGGCTGGTCACAAGGCCGGCACTGAGAACCTGCGGCGCGTCTTAAAGGCGTGCAAAGAGCAGGGCATTCGCATCGTCACGCTTTATGCCTTTTCCACTGAGAACTGGAAACGGCCGGCTGAAGAGGTCAACGGCCTGATGAAGATCCTAGAGGGGGCGATTGATAAAGAGCTGGAGGCGCTGCATGAGGCCGGCGTGCGCATCTGTCATCTCGGTCGCACCGATCGCATCCCACTGGAGCTCTATCAGAAGATACAGCGCGCTGTTCATTACACCCGCAACAACTCTGAACTTATCCTGAACGTGGCAATGGACTACGGCGGTCGAGCGGAGATCGTGGACGCTGTGAAGCGCATGCTGGCTGACGGCCTCGATCCCAACGCCGTGGATGAGGCCACTGTGAGCCGCTACCTCTACACGAGCGACCTGCCTGACCCCGACCTCATCATCCGCACCAGCGGCGAGTATCGCGTGAGCAACTTCATGATTTGGCAAGGCGCCTACGCCGAATACTATGTGACCGACGTGCTCTGGCCGGATTTTGATGAGAAAGAACTTCAGCGCGCCATTGAGCACTACACCAAACGCGAGCGACGCTTCGGTGGACTAAAGGTCAAATAGCTTCGCCACAACTACAATCTCCGCTATTGCTCGAGAAGTGGTCGAGTGACCTGCCACGCCGCTTGGTGGGCGGCGCGATAGTTGTCGTCGTTACCGCGCTATTTGTCCTGCTTGGTGGCTGGTGGTTCACCCTGTTCATAGCAGGCGTGGTCGCCTGGACGAGCTATGAGTTATGGCGATTGCTGCGCCGAGCTGAGTATCAGCCGTCGCTGCTGATAACAGTCCTCACAGCGCTCGCGGCGTTCTTCACGGTTCAATCGCCAGACCTCGCATTCCCCATTCCTCCCCTCGCGCTCACCTTGGCCTTGCTGGCCTCTCTGGCCTGGCTTCTGCCGCGCGCGCCAACACGTTGCTTCGCCGATTGGGCGGTGAGCTTTGCTGGTGGGTTTTATCTAGGCTGGGCTGGCGGCCATCTGGCCCGGTTGATGACCTTGCCGCCAGATGGTCGCTGGTGGCTGGCGCTGGCCCTGGCCACGGCCTGGTCGGCTGACAGTGCTGCGTATGCGTTTGGTCGTCTGTTCGGTCGGCATAAGCTCGCGCCAGTAATCAGCCCAGGCAAGACCTGGGAGGGATATATTGCCGGCATTGCGCTAAGCATGGTTGCCGGCTTCGTAGTTGGACAAGTCTCTCCGCTGGAACCGATGGCGTGCCTTCTCGCCGGCGGTTTGGTTGGCACACTGAGTGTCTTCGGTGATTTAGTGGAGTCCACTATCAAGCGCCAGGCGCATGTGAAAGACTCTGGGCGGGTCATCCCCGGCCACGGTGGCGTATTTGATCGCATTGACTCGCTGTTGTGGGCCGGCGTAATCGTGTTCTATGTGGCCACGGTGACATTCCGCCCCCTCTCTTTTTGAGGGCGCTACAATGCTTTAGCAGGCTATGTGGGCGCTGTGGGTGCTGTTGGGGGTCTATGCGGGAACTTCGGCGTTAGGGACGAGCATCTGGCTGGGGTGGGTGAACACCCGCCGGTGGCGCTGGGCACACCATGCCTTGTTTGCTTTAATCTGGCTGGCGCTGGCCGGCGCAGCTTGGCAGGCTTTTGCGAACGCCGCGCTTTGGCGATGGGGGTTGGTGGGGGTTGTGCCGTTCCTCGTTTTGCTACCGCGCTTTCGCCCCGGCTCAGCGGCCCACTGCTGGACAGCGACAGGTGGTTTGTTTGTCGTAGTTGGCACGGTCATCTGGGCGTTAGCGACGTGAGTTTCTGAAATGCCTAGTCATGTAGAGGAGGGTGAAGGATGGACTTATTGGAGGCAATCCGCCAGCGCAAGACGACCAACACGCCTTTTCGGCCCGATCGCGTTAGCGATGAGCATAAGCGCTTGTTAATTGAGGCAGCCTCGCGCGCACCATCACATTTCAATAGTCAGCCTTGGCGCTTCATCCTAATAGAGGATGGAGAGCGCATTCGTCAGATCGCCGACATCGCCGGCGATGCGATGAAGCAACTGATGGACAACGGCGCATTTGTCGCGCGCTACCGGCGCTACTTTCGCTTCAGTGCCGGGGAGTCCATGACTACTGGCAACGGCATTTACGTAGATAACATGCCTGCTGTGCTCAGGCCGATGGTCAAACTCATCTTCTCCGAGCAGGTGGGAGGGTTGCTCAGCAAGCTGGGCGTCTCAACCATCCTCGGCAGCGATCAGCGGCGGATCGTCCGCAACGCACCACTCCTGCTGGCCATCGCGCTGGATAAACAGGAGTATAAGCCAGGAGAACTGAGTGGACTCTATGCTGCCATTACGCTGGGCGCAGTGATCCAGACCTTCTGGCTAGTGACCACAGCGCTTGACATGGGGATGCAATTCATCAGCACGCCGCTAGAAGTGCCAGAGAGCAAGGCACGCCTGGTCACGCTGCTTAAAATCCCCGACGATTACGAGTTAGTGGCAATCTTTAGAATGGGTTATAAGGATCCGAGCGCCCTCCGCAACACGATTGATTGGACGAGCGGTCAGCGTAAACCTTTCTCGGAGTTGGCGCGTTACAATGATTGGGATACACCGCTGCCAGAAGCCCTCGCAACGGCCAGAAGCCTGCTCTGGGAAGGTCATGCGATGCCTGATCAGCCATGACTCTAAGCTTGCACTTATGAATGGTGCTTACCATCAATTAGCAAGATGGAACACATTCTTGTGATTGAAGACGACCCAGCCATCCGCGACCTGCTGCGGCGCGGTCTATCTTACGAGAACTACAAGGTCACCACTGCGAACGATGGCATCAGCGGGTTGGCAGCAGCGCGCGACAATCCTCCTGACTTGGTCATTCTGGACTGGATGATGCCGGGCTTGGATGGGTTGGAAGTGTGTGCGAGGCTGCGCGCAGCGAGCAATGTCCCCATCCTTATGCTCACAGCTAAGGATGCAATTCCTGACCGCGTGCTCGGTTTGGAGACCGGGGCAGATGACTATCTGGTGAAGCCATTTGCCTTTCAGGAGCTGTTGGCGCGCGTTCACGCTCTCCTGCGCCGCACCCAGCCCAGCAGTAAGCCGGAGATTTTGAAATACGCTGATCTTCAACTAGATACTGGCACGCGCCTAGCCAAGCGAGGCAACCGCCAGTTCGAGTTGACGGCCAAGGAATACGATCTCCTCGAGTACTTCATGCGCAACCCTCGCCAGGTCTTGACCCGCGATCAAATCTTAGATCGGGTGTGGGGTTACGATTTTGGCGGCGAGAGCAACGTGTTAGAGGTCTACATCCGATATTTGCGCCAGAAGACCGAGGCCGGCGGCGAGCCGCGCTTGATCCACACTGTGCGCAGCGTGGGATATGTGCTGCGCGAGGAAGCTTAACCCGCCGTCGTCGCTAGAACAAACGCAGCGAGTGCGAGCCAGCTATAGCTGTTGCTGCTTGGCTTGAGTGTATATCTCGCCGCCCAAATCGTTGCCAACGCGAAGGCGCTAATCGGCCAGCGCAACCCTGCCGAGATGAGCGCGGGGATAGCAAATCCTAAGCCGATCCCAGTTGGTTGGCGGCGTACTTCGGCGTAGATTGCGACGATGCTGAAGCTCAACACCCAAGCCACTATCGTGGCCTCTTGAAAGGTGGTGTATCCCAGCAGGGCTGGCATTCCTGCAGTTACAACTCCGCTGAAGAGGGCACTCGGCTTTCCATTGCCGCGACAGGCCAGCGCAGCGATCTGACTGAAGCTCAACGCTGCCAAGCTGAGCAACACAGCAGTTGTCCCTAGCACAGGTGCCAGTCCGGCTGTGACGATGATCGCTAGGGCGCAGAGCAGCAGCGTGTTGCCGTAATGTGGCCAAACCTCGCGGCTTAGCCAATGCTTGAATTGTCCTAGGCGCATCGCCAGGTGCGCTGCGCCCGACCCTGGCTGTGCGTAGGGGAGCGCCAGCAGTGGCTTCCCGCTGTGTCGAGCCGGCCAGTGAGTCAGCAAGCCATCCCAGTGTATCCCTGTGATGGCGCTCCAGATCAGGCTCCACATGATGGCCAGAATAACCGCCAGTGCCAGCCACAGCACCCAGTCCGGCTGTCTCCAGGCTACTCTGGTTGCCCATGCGCCGATGACCACCATCAGCGGCGTCAGCCACGACACGCCGATCGCTGCGCTGTCGTGCAGTCGTCCGCGCATGGCCGACGAAGTGCCCTCTGTGAGGCTGCTCATGGTCAGGGCCTGGGCGTGGGTTCTAGGGTTGGGAAGGGTGTAGGCGGTGGCGTCTTTCCCGTGGTCAAGAAGTCTATGGCAGCTTCGAGCTGCAAGTCTTTACCCTCGCGCAGGTCCTCTGGCGTGCTGTTCACGATGTAATCTGGCGTGATCCCCACGCCGTGGATAGCGCGATCATTGGGGGTATACCAGCGCTCAATAGTGATGCGCAGTTGACCGCCGTTGGGGAGGGTTTGCGGCGATTGAACTGATCCCTTGCCAAAGGTCTTCTCGCCGATCAGGACGGCGCGCCCCCTGTCCTGCATTGCGCCAGCCACGATCTCCGCTGCGCTTGCTGAGCCGCCGTTTACCAGTACTACCATCCGGATGTCCTGAGCGATGCCGCGATCGGTCGTGCGCGTGACTTTCTTGTTGCCGCGATAGTCGCGCTCGATGACGAGCACCCCTTGCTTCAGAAAGATATCGCCCACCTCTTGCGCCTGGCTCAGTAGACCGCCGGGGTTGTCGCGCAGGTCAAAGATCAGCGCGCTGGGCTGCTTGTCAAGGATATCCTTCAAGTGCTTCTCGAGCTGTCGGCTGGCCGGTTGGCTGAAGTCGAACAGGCTAATGTAACCAATCGAGCCATCCCCGACCATTTTGCTGGAAACCAGTGGGATCTCGATGCGCTCGCGCACCAGGGTAATCTCAAAGGGTCGCGCGCGACCGGCGCGGCGCAGGGTGAGCGTTACCTCGCTGCCGCGCGGCCCGCGCACCAGCGCAGCAACTTCAATCGAGTTCAGCCCCTGTGTGCTCACCCCATTGACCGCCTCGATAATGTCACCAGGCAACACACCACCGCGCTCGGCTGGCGTGCCGGGGAAGACGCGCACGATTTGCACACCGCCGGACGAAATCTGTCGGAGGGTAGCACCAATGCCTTCAAAGACGCCAGAGATGTCCTCGTTGAGCAGCCTGGCGAAGCGTGGCTCGATGTATTGCGTGAATTCGTCGCCCAGCGCAGCCACCATGCCTTTGATAGCGCCGTCGGTGAGCTGCGCGCTTGAGGGCATCTCCCCATACCATTGCGTGCGCAGACGCCTGAGCACGTCGTTGATGAGTGCGTAGTTCAGGCCTGATTGTCTGCCTTGTTCCGCGGCCGTATCGTTAACGGCCGCAGAGTTGGCTGCGATAGAAGGAGAGGCAGCGAAAGGAGACGCACCAGCATCGAGTAATCCGCCGGGGCGCGCGAACGCTACGCCGACGGCGATCCCCGAGATGAAAGCGAGCGCGCCGATGAACGCTCCCAGTATCCCCAGCGCAACTGCCCACTTCGCCTTACTGTTGTTGTGACTAAGAGACATCTGCATAACACTCCTTAACCAGTCTCACTTTAGCGCGCGATCGGCGATTGCCGTGCGCAAGACCTCAACCGCCCGCGCCTCTTGTTCAGCGGGCGTGCCGGTTACCTCTATATCGGGCGTCAGGCCGGCGTCGTCCAGCGTATGCCGAGCGGGCGTGAGCCACTTGGCTGCGGTCACGCGGACAGCGGAACCGTCGCTCAACTCAAAGATCAACTGCACCGATCCTTTGCCGAACGTCTTGACCCCCACCAATTGGCCGCGCTGGTGATCTCGCAGGGCGGCAGCCATGACCTCCGCGGCGCTCGCTGTGTTGTTGTTCACCAATATGACGACTGGTTGGCTTTCTTCTACTTTCACGGGCACGCTGCGTGTGCGGTGCTCGGTTTCGGGCTGAGCGCGCCTGACTTCGAAGGCGACCACGCCGTCTTTCAGAAAGGTGCTGGCGGCCTCAACGGCTGCTGAGAGTGATCCGCCGCCGTTGTCGCGCAGGTCAATCAGAAACGCCTGTGCGCCGGCTTCTAGGAGCGAGGACACAGCGCGCTGCACTTCTGCGCCTGTGCGCTCGGTGAAGCTGGCAATTTTGAGGTAGCCAATAGTGAACAGTCGCCCTGCTGATGTCGAAGTGATCGTGCGCCAGGTGACCGAGCTGATCTCGATCATCTGCCGGACGATGGTAAAGCGCAGCCGCTGACGCTCCGGACCGCGCAACACTTCTATCGTGACGGGCGTGCCGACTTGACCCCGGATGCGCGACACGACCTCGAGTTCAGCAGCGGCCGGCAGCGCCTCACCATCCACGCTAAAGAGGATATCGCCGTCGCGCACGCCGGCCTTGGCTGCTGGCCCATCGGGAGTTGGCGTGAGGACGATCTCCCCGCGCTCATTTTGCCGGAAGCTCACGCCGATGCCGCCGAACTGCCCGCGCATGTGATCGCGCTCGACCGCTCGCTGCTGCGGATCGATGAAGGTGGTGTAGGGGTCGTTTAAGGTCGTCAGCGCGCCGCGCACAGCGCCATAGTTGCGCAGCGTGTCGCTCGGCAGCGTGCCAATGAAGTGCGCGCGCACATGTCCCCATGCCTCATCCAGCAGCGGCAGCGAGTGATCGCCCTGAACGCGGATCGTGTGCGCCTCGGCGGGGGCAAGCACCATGTGCCCCGCGTAGCCCATGCCAACGAGCAGCACACTCCATAGCGCGAACGCAATCGCAGCTAGTCCTTTCTCAAGCCGGCTCATCTTCGACTTGATTCTGCTATGTGCGTTGAAGCGAGAGATGAGAGGTCCTGCCTGCTGACCATCGGCGCGCTCCCAGTATGCTCACTGCGTGGGTGCGTTCACCAATAGGGGCATCTTCCACAAGCGATGCTGCCAGCGAAGGCAAATCTATAGAGGGTGGGCGACGGCACTGCCGTCGCCCACCCAGGGTTTTGCCCCTGGCTGTGAATGCACCCGGCTGCGTTGCCGAAAGCGAACGCGCCTATAATTTCACAAGATTCTCCAGCCTGATGTTGCGGGTGCCAGAGGATGCTCCGGCTGCGCAAGTAGGGCGTGGATCATGGCAAGCATCATTGATCGATTTCTGGGCCTGTTCTCCCTCGATCTAGGGATAGATCTAGGCACAGCCAACACGCTGGTGGCCGTGCGCGGCCAGGGGATCGTGATCAACGAGCCTTCCTGGGTGGCGATCAACCGCAAAACTCGCCAAGTCTTGGCTGTTGGAGCGGAAGCGAAAGAGATGGTCGGTCGCACGCCAGCCAAGATCGTAGCGATTCGCCCGCTGCGCGATGGAGTGATCTCGGACTTTGAGATTACCGAGGCGATGTTGGACTACTTCATCAAGAAGGCTCACAGCCGGCATCTGTTTAATATCCCTCGCCCGCGCGTGGTGATCGGCATTCCCTCGGGGGTCACTGAAGTGGAGAAGCGCGCAGTATACGACGCGGCGCGATCTGCTGGCGCGCGCGAGGTCTATCTCATCGAAGAGCCGATGGCGGCAGCGATTGGCGCCGGGTTGCCGGTGACCGAGGCGCAAGGCTCGCTCATTGTGGATATTGGCGGCGGCACAACAGAAGTCGCAGTGTTCTCGCTGGGCGGCATCGTCGTTAGCCGCTCTATCCGCGTGGCCGGCGACGAGATGGACGAGGACATTATTAACTACGCCCGCCAGAAGTACAACCTGCTGATCGGCGAGCGCATGGCAGAGAAGATAAAGATCGCCATTGGGTCGGCTTTCCCCCTGCCGGAGGAGAAGACGATGACGCTGCGCGGCCGAAACCTGGTCACCGGCCTGCCAGAGGCGGTCGAGGTCTCCTCCATTGAGATACGCGAGGCCCTGTCCAACTCCGTGAACACCATCGTCGAGACGGTGCGCAGCACCCTTGACGAGACCCCGCCTGAGCTGGTGGCAGACCTGATGGAGACGGGCATTGCCCTATCCGGCGGCGGCGCGCTGCTCCAAGGACTGGTGGAGCGCATTGCCGACGAGACCAACATCCATACCTGGATCGCCGAGGATGCGCTCACCTGCGTTGCGCGCGGCGCCGAGCAGGTGCTGGCACGCCTGGATGACCTTAGCCAGGTGCTGGTCGGCCTGGAGCGCAACAGCACCTCGCGCGCCCTCACCACCAGCGCGCGGCGCGTGGCCTAAAGTATTCCCCCCGCTATACAGATAAAATCCCCCCATGTCCGGCGAAACGAAAGTGCAATGGCGGGAGTGGGGCGCAGCCGCATTCGCAGAAGCCAAGGCGCAGAATAAACCGGTTCTTCTGGGCATCAGCGCAGTGTGGTGCCATTGGTGCCATGTGATGGACCGCGGCATTCCAGGCGATCCGATTCATACGGGCGTTTACAACAACCCACAGATTGCCGAGTTCATTAACACGCATTTCATCCCAATCCGAGTGGATAACGATCAGCGACCGGATGTCAACGCGCGCTACAACATGGGTGGCTGGCCGACCACGTGCTTCTTGACGCCCGACGGCGATTTGATCTACGGCGCGACCTACCTCGCGCCCGTGCAGATGCGGCAGCTCCTTCAGCGCGTCCTCCAGGTCTGGCGTGAGGAACGCGAGGAGATCCTGAAACAGGCGAAGCAGATAGACGCCCAGCGCATGGCGAGCGCTCAACAGGCCGCAGCCGGCAGGCTGCCACCGGCTGAAGAAGTCGTCAACACCGTTGCCGGCGCCATCATCCGCAGCTATGACCACCGAAACGGCGGCCTGGGCGACGGCCAAAAGTTCCCGATGAGCGATGCCTGGGCACTCCTCTTGGCGTTGTATGCCCGAAGCGGCAAGGAGCAGCTTCTGGATATGGTAGTGCAGACGCTGATCGCCATGGGCAGCAAGGGAATGTACGACCTGGTAGCTGGGGGCTGGTTTCGCTACTCTACAACGCCCGACTGGAGCGTGCCCCACTTCGAGAAAATGCTGGAGGATCACGCCCGTTTGCTGCCAGTGTATGCGCACGCCATCCAGCTCTGTCAGCGCGCTGGCCGCCAGGATGATGCCGAGAGTCTCACCGAGATCGTGAAGCGCGCGCTGAGCTATTTAACGACGACGCTGCTGCGCGACGAACCAGGGCTGACCTATTTCGCCGGTAGCCAGGACGCCGACGAAGACTACTACATGCTCTCACGCGAAGAGCGCGCCCAGGTTCAGGCGCCTTTCATTGACTGGCGGCTGTATGCCGACTGGAATGCGCTGATGGTGTCGGCCCTGCTCCAGCTAGACGTCCTTTTCGAAGGTGCTGGCTATGGGGCGCTCGCGCTGCGCACTTGGCACACGCTCGTCGCGCGCTGTGTCGGCCAGGACGGTGGCGTGGTGCACTCGCTGGTGCTGAAGGATGGAGCGATGGTCGGCGGCAGCCTGCGCGGCCAGCTCGGCGACCAGGCAACCCTGGCCAAGGCGTGCTTGGACGTGGTGCAGCATCAGCCGGCCTTGGCTGAGCAGGCGCTGGCTGTTGCCCGTCAGTTGATCAACTTTGCCATGCAAGTCTTGTGCGCCCCAGGGGGAGGGTTCTACGATACGCCGGCTGATCCAAATGCCCAAGGAATGTTGCGGGTGCGCGTTCAACCCATCTTCGACAACTGCACGATGGCCGAGGCGCTGTTGACCCTGGCCTACCTGACCGATGAGACGGCCTGGCAGCAGGCCGCGCAGGCCGCGCTGGCTGCTTTCGCGGAAGAATACAAGCGTTATCGAGAACACGCCGCCCCTTACGCGCTGGCAGTGATGCGCGCTGCCCAACCACCGGAGGAAATCGTCATCATTGGTCATAGCGATGCAGCGATGCCGTTTGTGCGCGGCGCGCATGCTGCGTATGCGCCGTGGCGCGTCGTGCGCGTGCTTGACCCGGACCGTGACGCCAGCGCGATCGCTCAGCGCAGCTATCCTATTGTCAAGCTGCCGGTGGCTTTCGTTTGCCGCGACATGACCTGCAGCGCCCCGATCTACGATCCCCAACAACTCAGCCAACCGTCGGCTTAGACCCGACCCATACTGTCACCTCGGCGCGGGGCGTGGCGACTGTATGCTGTGAGAAGTCGAAGCCAGCCGCCTCGAAGCAACGCCTGCCTAGCGCGCCAGCGTCCTCATACTGACCGGTGAGGCGATAGGCCAACCGCAGGGCGCTGGGGAGCAGCCCACGGCTGGTGAGGCGCGCCATCGGCACAACCACGAATACCCCGCCGGGGCGCAAGACGCGATGCGCCTCGGCCAGCGTCTGCGGCGCGAAGATGAAGCTGCTCGGAAAGGTGCTGACCGCGCCGGCGAACGCGCCATCGGCGAACGGCAGGTGCAGTGCGTTGGCGCGCGCCAGGCGCGCCCCATAGCGATGGGTGCGCTGGCGAGCGAGGCGGCTCATCTGCGGCGAAAGGTCAACGCCGATGGTTCGGTACCCTTCCTTGCACATCACTGCTTGAAGGTGACCCGGACCGTGCGCGATCTCCAACACGCGGCCATCGCGCGGCAGGAATGCTAGTGCTGCTTGACCCCAACGTTGCCATTCGCCGAGCGATGCTGTCAGCGCCACGATGTCGTAGGCCCACGCGAAGTTGGTGTAGAGCTGGTCGAAGAAGCGCTGAACCCAGCCGCGCATGGTCGTGCATTATTAGAATACGCCAGATGATGCTCCTTCGTTGGCACTGGCCGCTGGCGGCAGTGCTTGCAGTGTATCTGGTCGTCGGCAGCGCCTTTGCCATCCTGACCCCAGCGTGGCAGAACCCTGATGAGCCTGCTCACTATAACTACGTCCGCCAACTGGTGGTTGCTGGACGCTTCCCTGTTATCGAATCGCAGGATTGGACGGCCGGCCTGGTGCCGATACCCCCGAACGCCAGAGATATACCAACGGCGCAGATGACGTATGAAGACCATCAGCCGCCCTTGTTCTACTTGCTCTCTGTGCCGGCGTTCGTGCTCGGGCAGGGAGATTTAGTGACTCTGCGCTTCTTTGCGCTGTTGGTGGGTGCGCTGGTTGTGTTGTGTGCCTACGCTGTGGTGAACGTCGTCTTCCCGACGCGCTCAGCGCTGGCTGCGCTCTCCGCGAGCTTTGTCGCCTTGTTGCCACAACATCTTGCGGTCATGTCAAGTTATAACAACGACGCCTTGGCCGAAGCCCTGATCAGCCTGACGCTGCTCCTGGCAGTGCGACTGGTCGTCGGCAGGGACGCGCTCATCCGCCGGCACGTTGCGCGCTTGGGCTTTGTCGCCGGTTTGAGTTTTCTAACCAAGGCGCAGGCCTACCTTGCGCTGCCGATAGCGCTCCTGGGGACATGGCTGGCGAGCAGGACGCAGCCGATTCAGGACCGCCGAAGCACGTTTGGCCTGCTTGCGATAGTCACTGTCGTCGCTGCGCTGCTCGGCCTGCCATGGTGGGCGCGCAACATCGCCCTCTATGGTGGCCTGGACTTCCTCGGCTTGCAGCGGCACAACGAAGTGGTGATCGGCCAGCCGACAACAGCCGAATGGCTGACGGAGCATGGGCCGGCCGAATGGCTGTCCCGCATGATGCAGACGACGTTTCAGTCGTTCTGGGGGCAGTTCGGCTGGATGACTGTTCCACTCGCGCCGCGCATCTACCTCGTCTTGTTGGCCTTCACGGTGCTTTCAGCAGCCCTGTTTTTTGCCTGGTGGCTGCGCGAAAGACGCAGCAGCCGAACTGGACAACAAGGCGCATCGCTGACCCTTGCTCAGTCGCGCGCGCTCACCCTGATGGCAGTGCTGGCCTTGCTTACTTTGCTGGCCTTCGTTTGGTACAACGCACAGTTCGTCCAGCATCAGGGGCGCTACCTCTTCCCAGCCCTCGTGCCAATCGCGACTGCGCTGGCGCTGGGCTGGGACTTCGCCCTGGTGCGCTGGCCGCTGCTGGCCCGCTGGCTATGGGCAGTGATGTCGTTCGGCTTAGCGGCCTTTAACCTCTCTCTTTTGTTTCGCGTGATCTTGCCGGAGATGAACCGGTGAGGAGACTGTTACTCGCGGATCACAGTGCGCCCTTTGCCGGCCTGCCGGCTCGGGCCGCTGACGTAGCCCATCTCCTGTAGCTCTTCCATCAGCCGCGCAGCGCGCGGATAGCCGATGCGCAGCTTGCGCTGAAGCAGCGAGGTGCTGACGTTGCCTGTGGTGCGGATAAGCTCCATCGCACGCTGGATCAGGTCATCGTCGCTCCCTTCCTCTCCACGCGCGCTGCTAGGTTGCCCCCGCTCAGCGGCGACTTCGGCCACAACCGATTCCCAGGGCGCTTCCTCTGCTCCTGGCTGTTCATCTGCCATCTGACGCTGCCACCATTCGATTAGATTGCGGATCTCGCGCTCGCTGACGAAAGCGCCCTGTAGCCGGATCAGGCTGCCTTGTTCTGGGTTGAGCAGGAGCATGTCGCCACGTCCCAGCAGCGATTCTGCGCCGGTTTGGTCCAGGATCACGCGCGAATCGGTGGCCGAGGCAACCGCAAACGAGATTCGGGCCGGGAAGTTGGCTTTGATCAGGCCAGTGACCACGTCCACGCTGGGGCGTTGGGTAGCTACGACCAGATGGATGCCGGTCGCGCGGGCCATTTGCGCCAGCCGGCAGATGGTCCGCTCTGTCTCGACAGGAGACTGTAGCATCAGGTCAGCCAGCTCGTCAATCAGCACCACGATGTTGGGCAGCGTTGGCTCGTCGCGGCGAGATACGGCCTCGTTGTATTCCGCCAGATTGCGCGCGCCGATTTGAGCGAACTTTTTGTAGCGCGCGTCCATCTCGCGCGTCACCCAGCGCAGCACAGCAGGGATGCGCTCGATATCACTCTCCGGCTTGCCGATCACGTGCGGCAAACCGGCAAAGCGCGAGAGTTCCACCATCTTCGGATCGATCAACACTAGCTTCAAGTTATCTGGATGATTATTCATTGCCAGGCAGACGGTGATCGCGCTGATGCACACGCTCTTCCCGCTGCCGGTAGTGCCGGCGATCAGCAGGTGTGGCATGCGCGCCAGATCGGCCGCGATTGCTGTGCCGGACACATCGCGGCCAAGAGCGATCGCCAGCGGCGATTTCTCCGCCAATCGGCGGAACGGCTCGCTCTCCATCAGCGAGCGCAAGTCCACGGAGCTGACCTGGGCGTTGGGCACCTCGATGCCAACCAGCGAGCGGCCGGGGATGGGGGCTTCGATGCGAATGGACGGCGCAGCCAGCGCCAGCGCCAGGTCGTTCTGCAAGGCCGCAATAGCGCTCACGCGCACCTTTTGTGCTTGTTTCTGCCACTCTACAGTGGCCTGGGATGCGCGTTTGCCCGTGATGACGCTGCCGGCTAACCCTAAACCAGCCAGCACGGCCTCTAACGATTCCTTCAAACCGATCGCCTCGCCTACGCCAACGGGGAAGTGGATGGTCAGTCGCTCGGTGAGCAGGTCGCTCTGCGCGAAGTCGTCGAAGCGGAACAAGCGCTCTAGAAGCTGGCCAGCTAGCTCACTGCGCAGGCTGTTGAGCTGGCTAAGTTTGATCCGCAGTTTGCGTTCGGTGTCGGCGCCGATCTCGAAATAGGCGCGGCCAGCGCGCCGCTCGCCTTCAATCACGCTTGCGCTCAGGTCAAGCGCGCCCAGCAGCGCGCGCAACAACCCGCGGAAGCCCGCTTCGCGCGCGTCCACGACTGCGGCTGGCAACTCGAGCAGGGCTGTCGTGCGGTCGGCGCTGAGCGCGATGTTGATAGATTCATAGAGCGCAGACGCCACTGCATTACGCAGCCGCTGCGCAGCTTTGTCGCGCTGCTGAGGGCTGCGGTCAACATAGCCTGGCTCAACGCCGAACTGCGTGATAGTTGGCCCGACGCGAATCTCGGTCACTTTTGCTGAAAGCCCGAACTGAGCGAGTGTGGTTTCGATGATTGCTGCCTTGTGCTTGACCTCCGCTTCACTCTGTGCGCTTGAGGGATGTTTAGCAGCTTGTAGCAACGTCAGCGGCGGGAGCGCGCCAGAGCGCGCTGCGGGCGACTTGGCTTTGGGTTTAGGTTCACTGCTCTTGACGATGACCGCCTCGCTGGCCTCGGGCGAAAGAGCGATGTCACGCTGCGGAATAGGCATAGCCGGCTGCCGCGTTGGAGAGGGCCGATCCTGGATCGACGCATCAGCAGGCGGCGCAGCCTGAATCGCGCGCTGGCGCAGGGGTGGGTGATTAGCTCGCAACCAGGGCGCGGCGGCAACGAAGGCGCTGGGCACAAGCAGGGTCGTCCAGATTGCGGCAGTCAGCAAGCGCAGCCCCAAGGCAACTTCGCTACCGGTTGTGCCTAGTGCTCGCCAGGCCAGCTCAGCTAACACCCAGCCGACTGCTCCACCACCGCTACCTTCCAGAGCGAGCTGATAGGGGTCACTGCCCAGTGCCAAGCTATGTAAGAGGCCCAGCAACGAGAAGAATGCCACCTCAGCAGCGATCAAGCGCAGCCACGTTCGCTGTGACCAGCGCCGTGCAGGCCGCAGCCAAAGTTGTGTGCCCACCGCCAACATCGCAAGGCACAACGGAAAGACGCCCAGGCCAAACAAATGCTGCATGAGGCCAACCCAATGCGTGACGGCCCCGCCAGTGTTCACCCCCAACAGCGTCAGCGCGTTTAGCGCGCCGAGTAAACACAACCCAACACCCCCAACTATCCGCCAGGCGTGCCGCTGTGCAGCCAAGCCGGCCAGCAACGCGGCGCCCTTCTCACCCTTCGTCGCGTGATGGCGCGTTCGCTTGGCTAGCAAGTTGGATGGCCACACAAACACGAGTGTGAGTGTACCCGACTCACAGCCAGGGGCAAAAGCTTGGGTGGGCGACGGCACTGCCGTTGCCCACCCTCTATAGAAGGTCTGCCTTCGCCGGCAACATAGCTTGTGGAAGATACCCCCATTGGTGAACGCACCCAAGGAAAGTTCATAGCGCACTCCCACCGCGCTGCCGACATCTTTACTGCGTCACGGACGCCCCAATTGTGAAGCGCAAAGCCTGTTTCGGCGTAGGACTTGACAGACGAGA
>Ga0308395_1000242_pt1 | contig 47317 bp, 38 predicted proteins | sample Hotspr20SampleP4_FD_202097 | JGI IMG/M metagenome (GOLD analysis project Ga0308395, IMG submission 202097) | Hot spring phototrophic mat microbial communities from Mushroom Spring, Yellowstone National Park, Wyoming, United States - 20050930_P4 ... | reverse complement strand
CCATAGGAATGCAGGCAAGTGTGCAGCGAGTTATTGATCAACAACTGGTAGACGAATATGCAGCCCTCTGTGGCGATCAGCCCCTGCATACCGTGCCCGAACCACTCATTGGCGCACTCTTTTCGCAAGTGCTGGGAGTTGAACTTCCTGGCGCCGGATCTGTTTATCTCCGCCAACTGTTCACTTTTCTTGATGTTGCACAGGTTGGAGAGACATTAACCGCTACGGTCACCATCACCCACATTCGACCCGATAAGCCCCTGGTCACGCTGCGTACTACCTGTACTGGCAGTGACAACCGCCTCATCGTGGATGGCGAGGCGCTGGTGATGGTACCACAATCGTGAATGGTCAAGTCAATATGATCGGGCAATCGGACCAGTGCTCAGCGCCGGTGTTATCCAGTTGTTGGGGTACTGGCTTAATGTGCTCTTCGGCCCAAGCTGGCCGCTACTCTTCGGAATTGTTTACATTCTGATTGTGCTCTTCCTGCCTTACGGGATCGTCGGCACGTGGCGACTGCGCGGTACAAGCTGGCTTGAGCAGTGGCGTCGCCGCTGGCAGGAATTAACGGTACGATCGTGAAGGCAGTCCATAAGGTATGGCAGCGAGCACGAATGAATTACCACAGAGGGCACAGAGAACACAGAGCCTTGATAGGTCTCCGCAACTCTCCGTGCTCTCTGTGGTGCAGGCTTTCCTGGAGCACCACGGAGGGCACAGAGGACACAGAGACTTGATAGGTTTCACCGCAACTCTCCGTGCTCTCTGTGCTCTCTGTGGTGCGTGCTTTCCTGGAGCACCACGGAGGGCACAGAGAACACAGAGCTTTGATAAGGTCCCTTGCAACTCTCCGTGCTCTCTGTGCTCTCTGTGGTGCAGGCTTCCCCGGAACACCACGGAGGGCACAGAGCCTTGATAGGTCTCCGCACCTCTCCGTGCTCTCTGTGCTCGCTGTGGTGCATTCTCCTTGTAGCATTCGCAGCCGACGCTGGAAAGGTACCATTACGGGTCGTTTCAAACGTCGATGCGCTACGAAGTTCGGAAAGGAGCGGCACTGATTTTACGCTTCTTCGGCTCGTAAATGTAGAAGTTCCGATACGTACCGGGGCGATACGTTTCGTTACGCAGCTCGTCTTGCAAGCGGAACAACTCATCTTCAACTCTAACCTCAAAACGGGCAACTTCTGCCCGCCCACGCTTTGCGCGCCGGGCGGCGCGGTAGGAAGCGCAGAGATTTTCAAAATCGTACACCTGCGGATACAACTGCCGATACGTCTTCATCACTGCACACTCACTTCATACCTTCCATTGCGGGTGGGGGACTAGCCGTCCCCCACACCCCCTGCTTACGATCGAATCGATCTAGTGAGGAGCAAAAACTCTTTACACTGTATCATGACAAAAAGTCAAAAAGACATAAAGACTCAGGAGAATAAACGGGCGAGACGAAAACCCCAATCGTCGAAGTCGCGACCAGGGTAGTAGTCGTTGCGGTAGGCGCAACGCGCATACGAAGCAGTGAGGTTCCACGAGCCGCCGCGCAGCACAAATATTCTATCTCGTGTCAGATTGTAAAAACTTTCTGGTTTAATATCTGCTCCTACTCCTAATGGATACGGAACATACCACGTACTACACCATTCCCAAACATTCCCCGCCATGTCTTCGGCGCCACAGGCTGCCGCACCGTGTGGGAAGATGCCAACGACCGAGGGGTGGTTAATTCCACTGGCCTCAACATTTGCTTCAATACTTGATACAATACTCGATGCGGGCGTTCTTGTCAACTGCTCGCCCCATGGATAGTGCGACGCCCGGCTCGCGGTGCACTTGCCGGTAAGACGACCGGATAGGCCGCCGCTCGCTCCCACTCGGCTTCGCTGGGCAAGCGCACTTCTTCACCTGTACTCAGCACCCCAATCGTATGGAGCCAGATGTCTACCCAGCGGGCAAAAGCGCTGGCCGCGTACCAGGTGACGCCTACCACCGGCAGATTCCCCTCACCGGGCCGGTAGCGGGCGCCAGACCAGAACCGAGGGTGTAGCAGGGCATCCGATAACTCTGCCTGACGCCATTCTGTCAATACCTGCTGGGCAGCGTTCACCGTCGGCTGATCGCCGCGTCCCGCTAGAGCTTCGAGGAAGCGCAGGTACTGCCGGTTGGTGACCGGAAAGCGGGCCAGGGCAAAGGGGCGGTTGATGCGGTAGATGAATTGCGGTTTTTCACTATCATACAGACCCTCGTCATCGCCCATGCTGAACTCACCCGCTTCGATACGTTCGGCCCAGTAGTCGGCTCTGGTTGGATCGAGGCCGGGGCGGTCGTTATCCTCGCCGAGCCGGTCAAGGATCAGCGCGGCGCGGTTACGCACCACCGGATCGGGATGGGCAACCTGACGCCAGGCCGGGGTGAGCGCGGCAAGCTCGCGGAGGCGGTTGGCTACCTCAACTCGCTGGGGGGTTAGCTCACCCACAGTACGCGCATTCGCTTCGTCCAAACCATCACCGGCCAGGATGATGGCTTCAGGATGGCCGGTTGCAAGCAATTGCCTAATCATGTGCTGCGCCGTCTCACGCGAGCCGCTGGTCGCTTCGTGACCAATCGCCAGCAGAATCGTCTCGCGCCAGCGCGGTTCTGCCCAGCGCTCGACCAGGCGGCGGACTTTCTCTTCCTTGTCACGCCCTTGCTCGGTGTAATAACGAGCGGCTAGGTATTCCTGTAGCGTGAAATGGGCAAAACTGAAGAGCGAGTCGATGTCACGGGCTTGCAGTAACCCGCTATGCAAGGCAAGCTGTGCGAGCAGCTCGCGGATATACGCATCACACCGCTCGTCATTCCAATCGGGGTTATTTGCCCGATAGACCGGCCGCAGCACCTCGCGGGCCTGAGTTAAGGTCACTTCACGCTGCTCCTTTTCGAGCATCGCCGCCGCCAACAACTGCAAGCGCAGACGCACACTGTCGTCACTCTCCTCGAACAGTCTGACCACGACCCCCGGCCGGTCGCGACTCAGTTGCGCCTTGCGCCAAGCTTCAATCGTCAGCCGTACCAGCTTTTCGTAGATTTTGGCCCGCTCTACCGGCAGCGGCTCACGCCCTTCGACCAACACCGCCATACTGGTCAATAGCAGGGGATTGGTCGCCATATCGAACAGCCGCGGATTACGTTCGAGACTCTGCCACAGTTCGGCAGCTTCCGGCACGAGAGTGGTGGGATCGTGATACTCATCTGCGGCTTGCTCTGCCGGTAAGCGTAGTGCCCGAAAGAGATTGTTCAGGAGACGCTTAATATCGTCTGCATCTAACGGACGCAAATGACGCTCGACGAATCCCGATAGCCGCTCACTCAACCCTTCAAACGGGCGACTGGCCAGCAGATAGCGATTATGCGGATATTCCCGCACCAGACTGTTGATCAGGTCGATGGTATGGCCGCGCTCCTCGGCATCGCCGGTCTCATCCAGACCATCGAGCATTAGCACACACCCACCCTCTTTGACCCAATCGCTCACCATGTTGGTCGGCAAGTCAGGTACATCGCGCCGCACCAGCTCGTCGAGGGCATCGAGCAATACCGAAGCCGGTGCACCGACCAGGTCCTGAGCCTGATACCGGTTGCGCACATACGTCATCAGTTCGGTCAGACGGGCGTAGATCGGGAACGGGCAGCGGTCGGTGAAGAGTTCCAACCGTTGGCGGATGAGGTGCAGCCCTCGTTTGTCACGCCATGCCTGTGCCAGCACCAGCGCCCCGTAATGGAGCGTTGTCGTCTTACCACTACCGGCCCGCCCCACCAGCAGCAGCCGGGTGGTGGTCTGTTCAGGGTCTGCCGGTTTTTCGGATTCCGTCTTCGGCAAAAGGTTTTGTTCACTCAACAGGCGGAACACCGGCCGGCTGGTATCCACCGCTTTGTATGCTTCACGGCGCGAGTCATCTTTACCAAGCAAATAGGCCTGAAAGCGCTCGATCTGCTTGCGTTCAACCACGTACAGCGGAATATAGACCTGCTCGAGGTTCAATTCGCGCTGTTCACGACCCAACGCCGGAATCTTCGCCATCCGGCGCATATCACGCTCCAGCCGCTGCAAGTAGCGCTCGCGGCCCGCAGGCGCCTGCCGTCGCCGCTTCTGATCTGTGAGCTGCTCTACAATCTTTTCCCTCTCCCATTCACGCTCTGCATCATATCGGATGTCTTGCTTCTGCCCGCCGATCAGCCGGTCAAACCAACGCACAAACCGCGTGCGCCAGGGTTCGATTACGGCAAGTGCAATCACAACGCCGATCAATACAACCGCTAGCCATAGATTCCCAGTAACAACCAGGTTGATCAGACATACGAGCGGTTCGTTGAAGCACCTGCCCAGCTCATCGGCAGACAACGCGCCAGTCTGGGGTGTTGCTGAAACAACCGGCGTCGGTGTGGAAGGCAGCGGTGTGGTCGCAGGCGGGGAAGGGGTTTGGACGGCGGTCGGATACACGATGATTCCCGACCCCAACAATAACGCACTCACCAACATGATCAGGATGGTACGTACAGGCATAGATGTCTCACCGTCGAGAATGAGTGATCAGCGACTATTGACGTTATTATACGCCAGGAATGCGGCAAAGCGGGCAGCAGACGTACCTCTAGTTCTGCCCCTCCTCTCCGCCAAAGGAGAACGGAAAGGAGAGAGTAGACGGGTTGGGGACCCGCTCCTACCGGTATTGTCGCGATCTTTGTTCTCTGACGATCTACCTTTGGCGTAATGGTATAATAGTAGAGATAGTATCTCAATAACCACGCAATAAGGCTTCACACGACAACGTAAGGCGAAATAGGTATTTGTCCGTGCAGTTGACTGTTCCATACGGAGGAATGGGTAATGAAACAAAACCGTTATGAACACACACAGCGCACCCGAAAAAACCTGATCCTTCGGGTTATTCTGCTGACCGTTGGCTCATTGGCGCTGCTTATCGGAACAATAGGCATTGTGGTTCCAGGTATTCCAACCACCCCATTCATCTTGATCGCGGCCGCTTGCTACATCCGCAGCTCAGAACGGCTCTATCGCTGGTTGATAACAAACCGCTTTTTCGGACCGGTGATCACCACTTGGCGGGAAAAGCGTGGACTGACGCTTCAGACCAAAATCGTTACCTTCCTCCTTGTCTGGGGTTTGTTAGGCGGAGCAGCGCTGTTTCTGGTAGAAAGTATCTTTATGCGGGGTCTCCTGATCGGGCTGGCAATGGTGAAGACACTTGTCCTGCTTCGTTTGCGTACTGTCACCCCATAGCCTGCAGGAAAATGGTTACCCGATCTGGCAGGTGTCATACCAGTTCTGGCAAGCAGCACTGTAGATCAAGAGGGTCTTGCAGCGTTCCCGGATTCGGATCATCTTCAATGACCGGACGATGCAACCGTGGAGTGACACTGACAAACATCACGTACCCGTTGCCGATGCCTCCTAACTGACGCGATCGCCTGGGAGCGCGGGCCTCCGGCCCGCGTCCTATAGTAGCAGTGGTGGAAGCCACGCAATCGACACATTCCCTTCATATCACAACATGTGAGCGGATGCTGTTTGAAATAAGGCTTTTCAACGTTTAAACAGTTTCCGCTCTATTCGACGACAGAGCGACGCCGACGAACGTTATGCATCCACTCACAGTAACCCTTCGACACACGCTGTTTGCCTGGTATCACGGACCCCGGCCCACCTCTAACCCTCACCTGGGAGTGCTTGCCTCCGGTCTGCATTCTACGGTGTGCAGACGGAAACCATCACTCACCACATCGAGGCATGCCTGTCAGGGCGGGGTCCAAAGCAGTAACCTTTACCTTCCTTAGCTCCTCTTCGCAGTAGGGAAGAGGAAGAGTGACAATAGACAGTCGTCGGAAAGGGGATTTTTCAGACACACTCTCACGCACCCGCTAACTGCTCTTCCGGCAAGGGATGCCATTCGCGAATCTGATCGATCCGACTCCCCATCGCCGCATTCTCTTCAGGTTCGGTCATCACTTCGACCAGTGCTGGAAGCCGACGAGCATTACTCTCACGCACCGCCCACTCGAGAGCTGGCCTGATTTGATCTGGAAGAGTCACCCGGATCGCCAGCGCTCCCATTGCTTCCATCACCCGGCAATGGTCAATGCCATACGTTTGCCCGTCATCTGTCTCGTAGCCGAGCTTCACCTCGTAGTTCATCTGGTACGGCATCTCGGCCATCCGAATCAGGCCCATGTAAGTGTTGTTAATCATCACCAATACAAACGGAATCCGATACTGGACAGCAACAGCGACCTCTTCCATCAAAAACTGAAACGAATAATCACCGACCACACCAACAACTTGTTGATCAGGACGAGCCAACTTAACGCCGGTACATGCACTGACTTCCCAGCCAAGCGGGCCGGCTTGTCCACAAACCATGTAATGCCGGGGACGATAGGTGAGCTGGAACTGACCTGACCAAATCTGATAGAGACCAATCGCGGTCACAAAGATTGTATCGCGGTCGAAAAACTCATTTAACTCGCGGAAGACACGAGGTGCTTTAATCGGCACATCATCAAAATCGTCACGGCGGCGGAGCGTCTGTTTCAAGTGCATCACCCGTTCCTGCCAATCGGTCGGTTGGCGAGGCGGCGTCAATATCTGTGCTTCAGCCAACAATCCAGCCAGAGCCAGTTTCGCATCACCGACGATACCTAAATCGGGAGGGAAGACTTTCCCAATCTGAGTCGGCTCAATGTCAATATGGATGAACGTCCGATTGCCACGATACACATCGAGCTGACCGGTATGGCGGTCGGCAAATCTAGCGCCAATAGCCAAGACACAATCACTTTCGAGAAAGATAGCGTTGGCGAATCGTTGCTGGGTTTGAATCCCAACAATCCCGGCGTAGAGTGGATGGTCTTCGGGAATGGCTCCCTTGCCCATCAACGTTGGTGAAACTGGGATCTGCAAATATTCAGCCAACGCCAGCAACTCTGGAGCAGCATTTGCCAGAATGACCCCACCACCGGGCATTAGCAACGGGCGCTCAGCAGCCAGCACCATCTCGACCGCACGGCGCAGCGCGGCACGTGGTGGTTCCGGTCGATGTACCGGCAGCGGCACATCGAGATCGGGATCATACGGAATTACCTGTTTCTGAACATCAACCGGCAGATCGATCAGCACCGGTCCTGGTCGGCCCTCACGTGCAATCTGAAAGGCCCGCCGAAAGATGTACGGCATCTGGGCCGCCTCTTTCACCTGCACTGCCCACTTTGTCACCGGCCGGGCAATTTCTACAATATCAACCGCCTGGAATGCCTCCTTGTGCAGCATGTCGCTCCGCGCCTGACCGGTGATGCAGATGATCGGAATGGAGTCGGCCATTGCCGTATACAAACCGGTGATCATATTCGTACCCGCCGGCCCGCTGGTACCAACGCAAATACCAACATCTCCGGTAGCACGGGCATAGCCGTCAGCCGCATGCGTCCCACCCTCTTCGTGACGCACAATAATGTGCCGAATCTGACGACTCTTGCGCAACGCATCGTAAAACGGAAGAATCGCCGCACCCGGCACCCCAAAGACGTAACGCACTCCTTCACTCTCTAGCACCTTGATCACGGCATCCATGACATTCATCTGGGGCATGATACGCTCTCCTTTCACGATATGAAATCACTTTCTGATTCAGTGTCACAAAAAAATTTATGCGTCAACGTGTCCGACTGTGAGCGCCAGCGCTGAATGGTCGAGATCGCCATAGCCGCGTTCAGCCAGCATCTGAAAATGTCTCCGCGCCAGATCGCTGAACGGTAACCGGAGATGATACGTTGTCGCTGTAGACTGAATGATGTTCATATCTTTCAGATGGAGACGGGCACGAAATCCAGGAGTAAACGTCTTTTGTGCCATTGTCGGGCCACGTAGTTCAAGTACTCTACTCTGAGCCAAACCGCCTCCAAGCACGCGGAGAATGATGTCAGGATCGACACCTGCAGCCTGGCCCAAGGCCAACGCCTCGGCTAATCCGGCAATATTGAGAGCGACGGCAATTTGATTGCAGGCTTTCACTATCTGACCGGCGCCGCTCGAACCGCAGTAGGTGATGGTTTTGCCCATTGCTTGAAAGATAGGGAGCGCTCGCTCGAAAGCCGCCTGGTCGCCGCCCACCATAATTGATAACGTGCCAGCGATAGCGCCCTTATCACCGCCACTGACCGGCGCATCGAGCATTGTAACACCGCGTTCATGAGCAGCAGCAGCAAGCTGGCGTGCTGTTTCCGGTAAAATAGTACTCATGTCAATCAGTAGACTACCGGGACTCATATACCGCAAAAGACCGGTGGCGCCGTTCACGACATCGGCAACATCGGTACTGTCGGGTAACATCGTGATAACCACGGTACAACGTTGCGCAAGTGTCGGTATACTATCTGCTGGTATCAACCCCTCTTCAGCTAATTCATCCATTGGCTGACGTGATCGGTTCCAGATCATAACCGGGAAACCAGCCTTATGAAGATTTCGTGCCATTGGCTTCCCCATAATCCCTAATCCAATAAAGCCAATCTGTGGTGTCATCGCAACCTCCTCAGAAACGCGAACACGCTAACCGAAAGCAAGATCTCGCCCCACCGTCTTTACACAGCTCGACGTACTGTAGACCGGCTTAGTTCATGAAGAACACCGACCGTTCTGCGTCACCAACGCAATGCCTCGGGCGCTATTGGTTGCCGACGATCAGGCGGCAGCCAGGCGAGCGATGCGGCCAGGTCACCATCAGGAATAAACTCCAGACCGATGAACCCGCGATAGCCGCTTGCCACAATTTCCCGAAAGATGTACGGGAAATGTAATTCACCGGTACCAGGCTGGTGACGACCGGGCGCATCGGCGACCTGAATGTGCCCGATTTGAGCAACGTGGGTACGGATCGTGCGCGTGATATTCCCTTCCATCAACTGCATGTGGTAGCAGTCGTACTGGTAGCGCAGGTTCGGTGCACCAACACTGGCAAGGAATGCCAGTGTGTCAGCGGTTGTTGTCAACAGATACCCGGCATTTTCCCAGGCATTCAAAGACTCAACCACCACCTCGATCCCGGCAGCCGCTGCCTGCTCGCAGGCCCACGCCAGATTCTCGCGTACCCGCGCCATTTGCGCGGCACGATCTTCGTCGGGTAACAACTTCCCGACCAGGGCATTGAGACGTTGACAACCCACCTGCTGCGCAAACGCTAACGCGACCGGCACATTCGCCCGAAATTCTTGCTGGCGGGTCGGATGATTCAACCATCCACGCTCGCCCTGCGCTAACGAGCCGGCCGCAAAGTTGATCAATGCGACCTGCAAACCAAGATCGCGCACCTGACGACTGATGGCCTGGAGATCGGCGCCTTCCGGCCACCAAAACTCTACGGCGCCAAATCCAAGGCGTGCTGCGGTATCGAACCGTTCCGACCAGGACAACTCGCGCATAGTGAGTGATACGTTTAGGGCAAAGTTGAGCATAGTAATTTCCGTATTATGAAAATTAATTCCAACCAGTGATATACAGAATACCGAAAGTGGCTGCACTTGTCAAGAGAGAGAAGTTTGCAACATTTTTCCCTATCCGACGATAGTGGTATTAGGAGTGAGAAACGAGATCAGAAGTGTGCGCGGGAAGGGGTAGGGGAGAGGAATGCGGCATTCCGCATCGCCCGCGTTGGCAGAGGAGTCCCTCTCCGTACCCACACACTGGAGGGAGGAATCAGTTTCTCCTACCGTTCTACAGCCTATCGTTTATCGTCTGCCATTCAGCGTATGGCAGGGGCGGGTCTGAACTTGCCTCTCGCAGGCAAGAGGTGATACACCAGCCAATGCCTTCCCATCGCCCACCACTCAACGCGAATCGCTGGCCCACACTCTCAGATTTCTGGTAGGGGCGAGTTCTCTCACCCTCTCGCAAGCCGAGGGTAGCAGCCGGCGATTGTGGTCGCAGATTTACAAGCTGCGCTGCGGTGTATGTTCTCTCACCCTCTCGCAAGCCGAGGGTAGCAGCCGGCAATTGTGGTCGCAGATTTACAAGCTGCGCTGCGGTGTATGTTCTCTCACCCTCTCGCAAGCCGAGGGTAGCAGCCAGCGATTGTGGTCGCAGATTTACAAGCTGCGCTGCGGTGTATGTTCTCTCACCCTCTTGCAAGCCGAGGGTAGCAGCCAGCGATTGTGGTCGCAGATTTACAAGCTGCGCTGCGGTGTATGTTCTCTCACCCTCTTGCAAGCCGAGGGTATCAGTCGGCGATTGTGGTCGCAGATTTACAAGCTGCGCTGCGGTGTATGTTCTCTCACCCTCTTACAAGCCGAGGGTATCAGTCGGCGATTGTGGTCGCAGATTTACAAGCTGCGCGGTGTATGTTCTCTCACCCTCTTGCAAGCCGAGGGTAGCAGCCGATACCTTCTCGTCACACCCCTAGATGTCTCGTAGATCATCAGTGCACACCTCATACTCTTCGGTGTTGCTCTGTTTTCGGGCAGTTCGATCAATCATCAGATGCAACGCGAAACTGAACACACCGAACAGTCAAACAGTTCTGAAGGCGATGTCTACCTCTTGACAACTCCGGTCAATTCAGTATATTATTCCATTACAAGGAATATTTTTTCATAAAGTGGAACAAAGATGAACGTCACCGAACTGATCCATGCTTTGCGCCAATTGCTTGGCCCCGAACAGGTTATAGACAACCCTGAACAACTAACGCCATACCGTCATGATTGGCTACCTGGCGATTACCCACGCCCTGATCTGGTCGTCTTGCCAACTCGTCCTGAACAAATTCCTACAATTGTTACACTGGTGTGTGCTGCCGGTCTACCCATTGTTGCCAGAGGCGCCGGCACCGGTTTAGCTGGCGGGGCCAGACCCTTGCACGGCGGTGTTGTGATTGATATGTCTCACATGAATGCTATTGAACAGATCGATCTCACCAATCGCCAGGCATGCGTGCAGGCGGGTCTCATTACTTACAACTTGAGCGCCGCACTCGCTCATGACGGTTGGTTTTACGCTCCTGATCCGGCATCATGGCAGATATGTACGATTGGCGGGAATATCGCAAACAACAGCGGCGGGCCACGTTGTTTGAAATACGGTGTAACGACGAATCATATTCTTGCGGTTGAGGTAACGCTGGCCGATGGTCGACAGTGCTGGACGGGTGACGGGACAGCGACGACAACGTGGCACAGCTACGACATCACCGGATTGTTGGTTGGTTCAGAAGGGACATTTGGCATCGTCAGCCGTGCTCTTGTTCGGCTTACTCGTACCCCAGAGGCAAAGCGCGTGGTCATGGCCCTTTTCCCAGATGTCGTAGCGGCATGTATGGCGGTCAGTGCAATCCTTGCTGCTGGCTACATTCCAACTGCGCTCGAAGTGATGGATGCAACGACGATGCTGGCCGTCAATCTGGCCCAAAACGCCAACTTACCGTCGTCTGCTGGAGCAGCACTCATCATTGAAATTGATGGTGTCATTGACGGCCTTGACGACACAATGAGTGAAATTGCTACACTATGCCATCGACACGGTGCATTTGAATTGACAACTGCTACAACACCTGAAGCACAAGAGCAACTCTGGTCAGCGCGGCGCAGCGCGTTTGCTTCGTTTCACACCCTTGCTCCATCATTTTACCTGGTTGATACCGTCGTACCGCGTACCCGTCTTCCGGCAATGATGGCTCATATTCAACGGCTGAGTCAGCACTATGGTATGCCGATTGCGAATGTCTTTCATGCTGGCGATGGTAACTTGCATCCGTTGGTATTGTACGATCCGGGCGATCCGGAACAGGTGGCAAAAACTCATGCTATCACCGGTGAAGTGTTGAAGTTAAGTATCGACGAGGGTGGCGCTGTCAGTGGTGAGCATGGGATCGGGAGCGAGAAATGTCTTTTTTTACCACGCTTGTACAGTCGCAACGATCTAGCAGCGCAGGCTGCTGTCTACCATGTTTTTAACCCAGAACGACGACTTAATCCTGGAAAGGTTTTTCCAGCCCATCTTGATCCACTGCTCCTTGCCCAAGAACACGCGGCAAGGCTGGCAATACCGCCAATCCAGGCTTCGCAGGAACAGATTCAGCGTGAGTTGACTGAAATTGTTGGGCTAGATGATATATGTTCTGGTAATGCAACAACGGCATTCACTGTGCAGGGTCATATACCGCAATGGGTCGTCTGGCCCGACTCGACAGCAGAATTGGCTGCGGTGATGAAGACGTGCTATCGGTATGGCTTGCCCGTTTTGCCTTGGGGAGGTGGCACCCGCCAGGCTATCGGTACGCTTGCTACACCACCAGCGGTCGTAGTAGTGACTCGTAAGCTACGGCGCATACTTCATTACGAACCCGACGATCTTACGATTGGTGTTGAGGCCGGTATGACGCTGGCCGAGCTGCAAACCATACTGGCAGCCCATCATCAACGCTTTCCGCTCATGATGCTGACCGCCGATCACTCTACGGTGGGAGGATCAGTAGCCACTGCTACCGATAGCCCGCTCCAGGAAGGGTACGGTACGCTACGTGATCTGGTTTTAGGACTAACCGTCGTGCAAGTTGATGGGACGGTGATTCACACAGGTGGTCAGGTGGTCAAGAATGTGAGTGGTTATGACCTGCCTAAACTCTTCGTCGGCAGTTATGGTACGCTGGGCATTATTACCGAAGTGAGACTGCGGACGTTCCCGCAACCACCCGCTACCGTTACCCTGGTTACCGATTTTCCAGCCATTGCCAGACTCAATCAATTTCTGAATGAGCTGACAGGGACACATCTCTGTCCGGTCGCTGTTGAAATCGTTACGGCTTCGCATGCAACGGGTGAGATTCGGGCAGTGGTCCAATTTGAAGGTCATCCGGCTGCCTGTACACGATCAGTAAGCGAATGTGCAGCGCTGGCAATCAGGTGTGGTGCAAACAGTATACAGATCGAGGACGGCGATCAAGCAGACCACTGGGCACCTATTGTTCGTCTCGCCTCTATTCCGACCGAAAGCTCAACCTGGCCTATACGAATGGCAGTGTTGCCAGCACAATTTAGCACAGCGTTGGATGAACTTTTGCGTTATGCCAGCCAGGTACAGCTTGTGGCGGAAATAGCTGGTCGTCCGTACAAAGGTATCATATACGGTCATCTACGCGGAACGGTCGGGGCAGTTGCGCGTTTACTGGAGGCACTGCTCGAACACTGGCCGCATACGCAGATTCCGGCCGGATTCCTCCCACCGGAGTTAGAAGTAGCACGATGGGGGCATTCACCGGTAATACCCATTGCAGCGTTAAGCCACAGCCTTAAACAGGTCTTTGATCCCTATCGGCGTTTGAATCATCGCCTGTGGCCGTTTTATGGTCATTCTACATTCGCGCGTGAAACGAAGCGGTAACTTCCTGTTCGACAGTAGTTATGGCTATGACCAGGATTACTGGTCAGCATGTGTTGAGGGCGCAGCGGCGCTGCACCCCAACGAGATTCTGGTTACCCTTCCGGCGCTGACGCCAAAAGAGCAAATCCTTGCCAGACATCACCAACCAATACATCAACTGCATTTCCGACCTGGTGACGCAGACGCTGCCAGCTCGTGTCGAGAAGGGCAACATTGGTAGCCTCAGCACGTCCCCAGACCTGGGTCAAGAGTTCGGTTGCGGTAAACAGACGGGTAGGCGCTTCGGACAGAACATTGAGAAGCGCAAACGAATGCAGGTCGAGCGTCAGAGGGGTATCGTTGAACGAAATGCGTCGGGCTGCCAGATCAAACGTGAACGGGCCAACGGTGAAGGGAAGTGGCATACTGCGTTGATAACGTCGGAAATGGGCGCGCATACGTGCTAACAGTTCGTCGGCGCGAAAGGGGCGCGCGATGTAATCATCAATACCATAATGGAAGGCCTCGACGGTCAGTCGATCATTGCGTGGGCCAAGAATGATCAAGATACCTTTGAAATGTCTGGTCACCTCTGGAATCTGAGTAAGATGCTCACTGCCCGGCAGGTCGATCAAGGCCAGATCAATCTGCCGACTCAAGGTGTCAAACAGTGCCTGGACGCCACGCACGGCCAGGGCGTGATAACCAGCGGTCAGACATAATGAAACCAGGTATTCGTCAGTGTACGCACCCAATCCCCCTATCAATACTCCATACGGAACACTCATTTCCGGTGCCTTAACAAGCCTATATCAGGGCATAACGGTACATGCTGCTGGTGGCGATGTGATGACCTCAACAACTGCCCCATCGATCAGGCCAAGAAACTGGCGAAGTGCTAATGCAGCATTACGGGTTCCTTCTTCCATGATCCCATCTTCACACGCCGCCTGTAAAATCTGCTGCTCGGCAGCCTGGCGAGCGATGGTCTCTAGATGTGGATTTTCCGGCGCCAGCAAGCCCCGGTCGCGACTGTACACGCGAGTTTTGCTATTATCAAGGGTTGCGCTAAAGACCTGCACCGGAGGTAAACGAACGGTAATGCGACTCCCATCGGCAGAAACGGTTACTGCATCAGCCGTGATCTGGCTCAGATCAACCCCGACTACAACCGTACCGTGTGCAATCAACAGCAAGGCGTCACTGGCAAGCCAGTCACCGATAATCGGAATGTTACTGCTCTGCCGCACATCAATCACGCGCTCAATTGTGTATTTGCTGGTTTCGAGACGACTCAGTTGCTGAATCCGCTGAACTACTGCCGCTCCACTGACAATTTGTGGGGTCGGGGTTTGAACGATCACTTGCAGGTTGGGTAGCGCCGTTCCCACGGCGTTTATGCGCTGTGCGATCCAGAAGCCACCGATGCCAACGACCAGCACGACGATGAGCAAAAGAAGGAACGACACCGACAACCCGCCACCAGGCCGTTGTGAACGGTAGCCGCGTCTAGGCAACATCTCCCAGTCATCGTCAATCCAGTCCTCTGAGCGCCGCGAACGCATGAGCGACCGGGCACGCCGGCGAATGTCGTTATCGTTGTGATCGTCATCGTAATACATCGGGCCACCTCGTGCGAGTGAAGCGTTTGATATGCGTATAATCCTGACTATACCTTAGCACCGACGTGAATAGCCACTGCCCCCAGTCCGTACAAACGGTAAAAGACGTGTTGCCAGCCGGCATCCCGCATCATCGCTGCCAGCTTATCGGGTGGGGGAAAGAGCCGCGCCGATTGCGGTAGATAGGTATAGGCCCGGCGATCACCACCGAGCAGCGCGCCGATCCAGGGTACCACCTGCTCGAAATAGATGCGATGCCCCCAGCGCAAAAGAGGGTTGCGCGGTCGAGCCACTTCTAGACACGCCATTGTTGCGCCTGGTCGGGCTACGCGATACATTTCGCGCAACGCGGCGGGAATGTCGGTTACGTTCCGTAGCACGAAACCGGTTGTGATTGCGTCGAAGGTGTTGTCAGGGAAGGGTAATTGTAGCGCATCACCGGCAACAAAGGCCGCACGACCACGGTGTACCAGATCGGCAATTTTGGGCTGCCCAGCCTGCATCATCGGGACTGTAAAATCAACCCCAATGACGAATCCTTCACGCGCCCATGCGGCGAGTTCAGGTATAAAGTCTCCCGTACCGGTTCCCACATCAAGCGCACGACCGTAGACCGGTGGCGCAACATATTCAACGACTTTACGCCGCCAACCCTGATCAAGCCCAAAGGTCATCACCCGGTTAACACGATCATAGCCGCGTGCGATTCGAGCAAACATCTGTTCGACGTATGCTGCTTTTGCCTCTGGCGGCGGTAGTACTTCCATCGCTCTTTACTCCTCTATGATTTTGTACGCCAGTAGCAGGGCAGCCGCGACCACTGACTGCGTTTCTCCCCTCAACTATACTTACGCTCTTGGAACAGCGCCCGTAACTCGGCAGGCGAACGCGCCACCGCTAACGCTGCCATGAGCTTCAAACGGGCTTTGATCCCGCTGAGATCGGGGGCAAAAATGACCCCCAGCTTGCGCAGATCATGGTAGGCGCCGACGTACCCGAATTCATCCCCCATTCCACCGACACCAGCCCGACTGACAGCAACAACCGGAATACGGCGCTGAATGGCCTCGCTGATAGCCGGTAGCCACCACGGTGGTATCCGCCCGCTGCCGAACGTCTCGATGACAATACCGGCAACATTGTCAGCAATACTGTGGCGTAGTTGGCGATCATCGGCACCCTGGCCGATGCGTATCAGATCGACCGGTTCAACCAGTCGCGGGGCCGCAATCCATTGACGGTTCAGCGGCTGTAATCGAATGTACACCTGATCACCCTCGACCCGCCCCAAGAATCCTGTCGGCGCTGTGATCATCCCAATACCCTGACTAAACTGCATCTGCACGGCTGTTGCAGCGTAGATCGCACCATCAGCGACGACCAACACGCCTAGATTAGCAGCAGACGGAGCCGCGGCTACCGTGATCGCTGCCAGAAGCCCGTTCGCGTCAGGGAAGCCACTACCACTGAAGCGCGGCAGACTGGTAATGACAATCGGCGGGCCTTCAGGAAGCAAGAGATCGATGAGAAAAGCGGTCTCCTCCAACGTGTCACTACCGGTTGTCACCAGGATACTATCGAAACTGTCGCGCAGATTCTGGATACGCTGGCTCAGGGCAAATATCTGCTGCGGCGTCAGATGGCTGCCGGGCAGATTGGCAAACTCTTCGATAGTAACCGTCAGGTCTGCACGCAACGTCAGCGGTTGATCGTCGCGCGCACCTAACGCCCGGCGAATCGTTAAGGCACCCCCAGTTGATAAGATCAGCAGCTTTGGCATAGTGGTTTACGGGCAACCCAGCACAGACGCTGAGTTGTTGTAGTCGGTGGTTGAAAGGTAAATCCGTCGTAACATCCTTCGATCTGCAACCCGGCAGCTTCAATGAATGCCGCAACCAGCTCGCTCGGATATGCCCGCTCGATATGCAATTCATCGAAACGTTCATATCCTTCGTGATCGTTGCCGATGAAACCGGTCAGCCACATCGTAGACACATCACTGGACGGATCGAAGAAGGTTCGTTCGACCTGAATATACGCTGGTTGTTCGCTAAACGTGCATTCTCCCCAATCATAAGCCAGAAAGTGGCGAGTATTCATATCGGCAAAAAATAAACCACCCGCCGTCAATACTCGTGCCACACCGCGTAAACAGGCTGCCAGATCGTTGCTTCCAATCAAATAGTTCAGACTATCGTAGGTACATGTCACCAGATCAAACGCATTGGCCGGTAGCAATCCTGCCAGATCGCGCATGTCTCCCTGCCACAGCTCTACGCGGGTTGGAACAGCGGCCAGTTTTGCCGCAGCCTGGGCCAGCATTGCTGCCGAGGCGTCAAGCCCTGACACCTCCCAACCACGCTCAGCCAGAATTGCCAACAGCGTTCCGGTACCACAGGCAATATCCAGTACCCGCCGCCCTGATACAGGGTGACGCTGCAATACCTCCTCTAAATAGATGGCGGTCAGGATGGCAAACCGTATCTGACCACTCCCATCATAAACAGCGGCGTAGCGATTGTACGTCATAAAGATATTGTACCACTGCGACCAAGCGGAAACCAGAACGAAACGATAAAGCCAATGAGCAGATGTTCGATGTTAATCAACAAAAACAGGACTGAAAGCGTGAGCGCCTGTTCCTGGGTGTAGCCGTAGGCAGAGAGTATCGCGAATAACACCACATCGCGAATGCCCACACCGCCAAAGGAGATCGGTAACACCTGCAAGACCGAGATCAGTGCCGTCGCCCCAACGACAACCAATAACGGCACCGCACTTAAATCAAGAGCAAGGAAGAGCAACCAAATGCGTAGAAAGGTAAAACTGGCCGAGATGAAGGTCGCGCCGCCCACAATGCCGATTAAGCCGGTTGTCAGCGTCAGACTGTGCATCTGCTCATTCCAGCGGTCAAGACGAGCACGCAAACGAGGCGCCAATCGCGGCAAAATCGTCGTTAGCAGCCACGAGCGCGGTTTACGCGCAGTTAACAGTACGCTCATTAGCACAAGCCCGGTGCCGGTCAAGATGACAATCGCCTGCTGCAATTCACGGCTCGGCAAGAGGCGACCGAGCGCAAACACACCGATTGTACCCAGAGCTGCCATCACGATCAGGTCACAGAGTCGATCCAGCACCACCGAGAGCAAGGCCGGTGCTGTCGGGATGCCGCGTTCACGCAGATACACGGCCTTCAACAGATCACCGGCCTGCCCCGGTGTCACTGTGCCATAAAACAGGCCAACCGTATAAAGCGCACAGGCTGTCGGTAGATCAAGATCGAGTTGCATCCCCCGCATAATCTGAATCCAGCGCCAGGATTTGATGATGATGAACGGTGGAAACAACGCCAGTGACCAGATGACCGGCGCCGGCTCAGCCGAACGAAGAATATCCCACAGTAAACGCAAATCGCTGGTAGCAATAAACACCAGCAAGAGCGCCGGACCAATCAGTCGCAGCAACCACGAGACGAGCGGACGCATACGATTCTTATCCCTCCTCGTGGTCGCGAAATGGACGCTGAAACCGGAGTGCCGCCACTTGTTCGGCGTTCAAACCAAACATAAAGATGATAATGCTGCCGACAAATAAGCCGACTGCCGAATTGGGGATATGAAAACGAAATGGATCGGTGATGAAAAAGCTAATCAAAAACGACATCAAGGCTAATACCTGCATCAACAGCGCAACCGGCAGGTAGACACGAAGCGGAGCAAAGAGTGAGACAATACGCAAGATAATCAGACCAAACCGGATACCATTGCGCAAGAGTTTCTGACCACTGCGACCGCCCTGTCGGCGCTGACCGGTCACCGGCACATAGCCAACGTTATACCCGGCTTTGAGCAGCGCCAGGGTACTGGTGGTTGGGTAGGAATAGCGATTCGGCAGCAGATTGATGAATTCCATAATCACTTCGCGGCGTATCGCCCGATACCCGCTGGTCAGATCACGTACTTCCGTTTCAACCAGATAGCTGCCCAGCATATCAAGAGCACGGTTGCCCCATCTACGCACCAACGAATCACCTTGCGTTTCGCGGGTACGTGCCCCAACAACCATATCATAGCCAGCAGCAATCCCCGCCAGCAGATCGGGAATAAAGCGCGGATCCATCTGTCCGTCGGCATCCATCAAGAGCACCACCTCGCCGTGGGCACGCCGAATCCCAGTCTTCACCGCTGCGCCATTGCCACGATTGATCGGATGACGAATGACTCGTGCGCCAGCAGCCTGGGCAACACGCGCTGTTTCATCTTGTGAGCAATCATCAACAACGACGATTTCGGCATGGGGCAATACCGTCCTGATCCGCTCAACGACTTGGGCAATACCGTGGGCCTCATTGTACGCCGGGATCACAACACTTACCGTAAAGGGGTATTCCGGCGTGGCAACATTCATGGCCGTTGCTGTTGTATCTACCTGTTGCATGACGATTTACCGAATTGATATACGCTGTACCATAACACTCAATGGACGTGCATCGGTATTTCCGGCAAAATGCTGATAGGGCAAGAAGGTCGGCGCCCTGAGCGCGATTCGCACCTCTTGCGTACCGCGCATTTCGGTCGGTATTGGCAGATGATACACTCGCCAGCCACCTGGTGCAACGTTGACTGCATATTGCAGTCGGCCTATTGTAACACTGAGTGTTGTCGGTTGCGGCGCGGTTAGACGCAGAGCCAGTGTTTCATTGCCACGTAAAGGTGTCGGTAGCGGCAATCGAACCTCGCCGCTGCCCTGCAACCAGCGAAACGGTTCACCGCCGGCGCGTTCACCGAATGAAAATCCATACAAATAGCCAAGATCGAGATCAGTACCTACCGTGAGTGTCGTTGTCGGCGCCGGTGACAACCAATAGAATGCCAGCCGTTGCACATCCTCACCGGCTCGCTCTTCAGTATCGCGCAGATAGGCAATGGCGGTTGCTGTATCGCCTTGCGCACGCGCTAACGCCCCACGTACAAGGTTACCACGATGGGTGGGATAGTTGCCGATAACCTGCCAGGCCTCATCGTAGCGCTGTCGCGCGAGTAACCAGCGCGCAAATTCTGCCTGACCATCGGCAAAATCTGGATCAGCAGCCAACATCTGACGGTATGCCTGCTCGGCAGCTTGCACATCATTGCGCTCAAGCGCAGTTACTGCCGCAGACCACGCTTGCTCACGTGCGATCCCTGCCCGAAGAATTGCCGGATAATCACGGTAACTCAAGATGAGATACCCTAATCCCACACTGATGGTAAGCGCCCCCACTGCAACCCAATCGAACCGCCAGCGTTGCCGACCAATCTGAGCTAATGCTGCGGCACCGTACAATGCCATCCATAGCCAGACCGGCAGTAGGTAGCGCGGCTCGACGTGGATCAACATGACCATCAGACACGTATAGCCGATCCAGCTCCAAGCCAATAACCGGATCGGTCCTTCATGCCAACGACCGAAAAGCGTGAAGGGCGCAGCCAGGGTGAATATTATCCAGATCAGATCACCGGCCAACCCAAGCGGCCAAATATCTCGTAATGGCCGGGTAAAGAAGCTAGCCTTGACCAGAAAATCTTCGATAAACTGTGCCTTCCAGATATGCCGAAAATGGGGCCAGAGATTACGGGTCAGCCGCCAGGGCTCAGTCTGAACAATTCGGCGCAGTTCACTACTGACAAAGCGTTGCCGCTCTGCCTGTGGCAGCGCCATAAGGATCGCCTTCGCCTCACCCTCACCACGACCTTCGTGGACAGCATCACTCATCGCGATCCACAGATTAACCGGCCCTAAGGTGTCAATCAGAATAATGTCGCGATAGACCAGATAATTGCGAATCGTCCAGGGCGCTATCGTCAGCACAAAAGGCAGGAGAAACGCTAGCAACGCCAGCATTAGCCGCTGCCCCCGGCGTTGACGATCAGACATCCACACCTGGGTCACGATGAAGATCATGGCGAACAATGCACCGTACAGACCGGGCGAACGGGCGAGAGCAGCGATTGCCAGCGTGATTCCGGCGCCAATCAACCAACCACTACGATGCTCATCACGCCAGCGAACCAGAAACCATACGTGCAGAAAGAGCATAAAGAAAAAGAGTGGCTCGCTGAGAATAAGAATGGGTAACTCGACCAGCGGCATCCAGATCGCCAGTACAACCGCGAAGATCAGACCGGCTCGCGGATGAAAGAGCCGTCGTGCCAGGTCGTAGCCGAGGGGAATGAGCGCCAGTGATAGGCCGATCTGCACTGCCCGGATGAGGGTAATACCGATCGCTGGATCACCCAACCACAATCCGATCCGTAACATCGCCGCGAAGAAGAAGATGTGTCCCGGTGGCCGGATGAGCCAGGAGTTGTCTTGATATTCACCAGTGACTGCAAATTGCAATGCGCGCAGATAATAGTCGCCATCGTCGGCTGCCGAAAAGCGTGGATCGATCTGGTTAACGGCCAGAAACCAGAGGCGTAAGATCAACCCAATCACGATGAGGATAGCTATCCAGAGCAGTGGTTGTATAAACGTTCGCGATTGCGACTTTTGATAAGATGTTTCGGCCATTGTTGCTTTCTCAACGGACGAAGATAGCATTTGTGCTGCTCGCTCTCCTAAATCTGGACACAGCAGATGCGTCTCTGCCGGTGTGATAGCTGCATGACCTGCACTACATCCAGATACCACAACTGCACAGGCTTGCTGCTCTCACGTGCCGTTCTAACTGTACCAGACGTAATGAAATCTGCTCCTATCACTCCTCTCCTCTTCCTCCTCTCATCGCGTACAGCACAAAGCGACCTTCACCAATTCGATGTCGCTCTGATTCGGGTATCGGTGGTGTACCTTGAGCCTGATCCCAAAGCAGATAATCGGCGGCTATGGCCTGTAATTCGTTCGCGGTAACCGTTACTGGCACACGAAACTTGATCAGATGGGCAATCGCTGAATACTTTGCCAGTGGCAAACGGTCGGGAATTGCAGCCACGATGCTCACATTATCGGTGGGTAACGATTGTCGTACCAACGCTACAGCGGCCACTTCGTCCGGCGGCTGGGCAGACAGCACAGCCTGCACCGCTGCACCTGGCCCGACACTCAAGAGGATGGCAATGATGAGCGTAGCGATCAACAACTGGCGCTGACCTCTCCATAGCTGCTGCATTGCCCACGCGGCGGCAACCGCATACAACGGCGCGAGTGGCAAGAAGAACCGGGGCAGAATAAACGCAGTGGCAATCACCACTACATATACGCCGATCAAACCTGAGATGGCGAACCAGCGTCTGTCAGCACGTTTCTGCCACGCCAGCCAGCTTGCTATCACCAGGCCCCCAATGGCCAGCCAGTTGACCGGCCAACCGAGTAAGCGCAACTGATCGGCACGCCCAAACTCACTTACGTCCTCTGCACCGGCACCGATGAAACCGATCACATTCCGCCCCCAGTTGCCCAAGAAACGTAATGGATCACGGCCAATCACCTCGTGCAGAGTAATACTGTTCGGGACTTCATTCCAGCGTGACCAATCGGTATTGGCATATACTGCCAACCAGATATTTTTGGCCTGCTGATTGAACAATGGCTGACCGGTTTGCAATATGTTCACGGTGAGTTGTGGTGACGCGGCCAACACAAATCCTGTTCCAAACAATATCGCCATTCGCCAACCAGCGCTATACCAGACCGCGATTCCTCCCCACAAGAGCAAGATCAAACCCGGATGCCGTAGTAGAAAAGCTGCTCCGGCCAGCGCCCCCCCAAACAAGGCCAGTGCTGCGTGCGTGCGCGTATTGATCCGAAACGTCACGGCTACTGCCAGTGTCATCAGCGCTGCAAATGGCATATCACTGCCGACCAGCAAGCTATACTGCGTCACCAATCCGCTCAACGCCAGGAAACCAGCGGCCAGCAATGAGGGCGTCGGTGTAAGAAAACAGCGTGCCAGCCAATAACCGGCACCGATCAAGATACCTCCGGAAACCAGTGCGATCAACCGTGCAGCCAGGAAGGGATTATCATGCGTGAAAGGACGTACCAGCCAGAGCAAGAGTGGATAGCCAAGATTGTAAAAGCCATCAGCCTGAAAGATGGTTGATAACGTATCGCGCGTTGCAAAAACGCGAAAATCGTTTTCGACGCCGGGCCGGGCCAATGTTACGTGTGCCTGCATTGCCGGTAGCAGCCAACTTACCCAGCTTCCTATGAGACAGACGACAAGCCACGGTGTGGCCCACTGCGGCCAGCGTGTTACCACAATGGGCCAGTACCTGACCAGCGTAGCAGCTCCTAACACTGCGACACTGATCGGTGGCAGGTAGATAAGTGGATAAGGACTGTCGCGATAGAGCAGAAGCCATCCAATACCGTAACCGACAATGGTCAGTACCGGTTGCCATCGTGGCTGTCCAGCAAACAATACCCCGCACAGCACGCCAACAAGTCCGGCATACAACAACTGTGCCGGGTGAGGCCATACCGGTGGCAAGACCGTTATCTCAATCCGGTCAAGCAGTATCTGATCCGCTGCTGGCGATGTGATCCGTACAACGGTATCAAACGCTTTGCGCCAGCCGCCGGTTAAGACAACGGTTTGCTCTTCCCATTGCCCTTGCGCTACCAACTGCACACGCAGCTCATCGTTGATCTGCACGACGACTGGCACTCCCGTCGGCGCCAGCCAGCGGATCGTTACCGCAGCCGGTGTTCCAAGCTGCGGGAAACGCAGGGCCGCCGTTGGCAAGACACGTCTGACCAATCCATCAAAACCGCTCCCTTCTGAGGTAGGGAAGCGTTCTGGTTCGGCAAAACCCTGCACAACTCCGGCATCGTTACCGCCAATATCAAATGTCCGGCGCACAGGCGCCTGGTAGAGGAGAACGATCACAATTCCGGCAAGACAGGCCCAGCCGAATGCTGTGATACATCCAATGATCTCCGATTGGAAATGCTTGATCACGATTGTTGAACCCGGTCCTGCATTTTGTCACGTGGCATAGGGAATGACCACTCTTAACGTGTGGTGCCCGATCACGCACCTGGAAAACTCTTCAGGGCACGTCTGAACACCTTGCCCTCGGCATATTTTCTCCCTTCCTCTCTGATAAGCGAAAAGAGGTGCGGGAATATGGACAAGTGACTTCACGGAGTTGCTGTTGGTACTGTAAGCGGTAATGGCTCCTGGACAGGCACTTCCGCCGCTGGCGGTGAAACCAACGCCCGATTAACCCAACCAGTACCACTGCCATCAGGATTGGCGATAAATGAATCAGGACTACGCCGTTCGCCAAGTCGGATCAGATACCACTGATCGTTAGCAGTGCGGGCAAGGAAGATAATTTCATCGCCGGCGTTGATCCGTCCGATAGGCTGGTTGTTAGTGCCGGGCAAGGGACGCACATTCGCGACCTGTAAAGCCGTACCGGTAATCGCCTGAGTTGCTGCTGGAAGATTTGTTGGTTGCGCTGCCGTAGTTGGTCGTCGCGGTGTAGCCGTCGGCCTTGGTGTCGGTAAAACCAGGGTGGGCAATTCTGTTTGACCGGGGATATACCGACCAAATTGTTCAAGTTCGTTACGCAATGCCCCGATGACCCCAAAAGCCAAAGCCATTGACAAGAGGAAGATCACACTCACCACAGCCAGTTTCACCAATTCAAGGCTCTGGGTCCAGATACTTCGCCGATTGAGCAGATCCAGAGCACTTTGGGCCGCATCGGCCACCGATTCGCCCCAACTGGTACGGCCCTGATCGGAACGAGCTACCTCGCGGAGCGCCAACAGCGCACGAACATCACCAACCTGTGTTAAGGCCCGTACTGCCCCCCAACGCACATTGGCGTTCTGATGTTTCAGCGCATTGATAAGTGGCCTGGTTGCCCGACCATCACCGATTTGGGCTAACACTTCAGTCGCTCGATATACCGTTAACCAGGGTTGATCGGGACCAACGACATCACACAACGCCGGCACAACGGCTGCCCCCATAGCTGTCAACAGATCAACTGCCTCCGCGTGACGCGGATGACCCGGATCACCCAACGCAGCGATCAAATCATTCACCTCGGCGCGTGCTACCTGCTGCGTAGGTGCCTTTGGCGCGGCTCGTAGCGATTGCGGCGCCGTCAACCGGCGTGTTGACGGTGACGTCGGCGATGGTTCAGGTGACGATTGATTTGGTTGCGGTTCTGTCGTCATTGCTTCTCAATCTCTCTGACAGACAACGGCTGGACGTTCAGCCATTGCTCAAAACGTTCCACAATGAGATCAAGTAGTACTGCCGCAGCCTCAGCTTTAGGCAAACGTGGTAATTCTACAACGCGCTCATCATCAAGCACGATGAACGCAATCTCAGGCTGACCGATACTGGCCACGGCATCATTTGCTACGATCACATTCAGCCCTTTGCGTTGAAGTTTACTTCGCGCATTACGCAACAGATCGTTTGTTTCGGCAGCAAAACCAACCTTAAAGAGGTCACGCCGACCGGCCAACTCACCAACGACATCGGGATTCTGCACCAGATGCAGCATCATCCCTTCATCGTCGCGTTTCTTGATCTTCTCGTCCGACACAGAAGCTGGCCGAAAATCGGCCACTGCTGCATTCATAATCAGCATATCTGCCTGCTGGCAGGCCGCCCGCACTGCCTCACGCATCTCAAGTGCTGTCTCAACCGGAACGAAGGTTACTGCTCGCGGTGGGGGTAAAGCGGTTGGCCCACTTATCAAGGTCACCATTGCCCCCAAATCACGTGCCCTGGTCGCTAACGCATACCCCATCTGACCCGACGAGCGATTCCCGATATAACGCACCGGATCAATTGGCTCACGAGTACCACCGGCTGTTACTACTACTCGCCGATCGCGCAAGCGACCGATCTGACGGCCCAGCAACGCACGGATTTCGGCCAGCAAATCAGCCGGTTCAGGGAGGCGTCCGCGGCCGCTCACCGGCTCAGCCATTCGTCCAACCTCTGGTTCGAGCACGTATGCTCCGCGGGCGCGTAATGTGGCCAGATTGGCCTGGGTTGCCGGATGCTCGTACATTGCCGGATTCATCGCCGGTGCGATGAGCAGCGGTGCGCGTGTTGCGAGAACAGTCGTTGTCAGCAGATCGTCACATAGACCGGCGGCCAGACGGGCAATGGTATTGGCAGTCGCTGGTGCGATCACAACCATATCGGCGTGCATACCAAGACTCACATGACCGACCACCCCATCTTCCGGTAAACTCCACATATCGGTCAGCACCGGGCGACCGGTCAACGCCTGAAACGTTGCCCTACCGACAAACCGTTCGGCTGCCTCGGTCAGAATCACATCTACCACTGCCCCGGCCAGGGTCAAATCACGGGCCAGTTGTGCCACTTTGTAGGCGGCAATGCTACCGCACACCCCAAGCACAATTCGCTTTCCTGCCAGTGTATCCATAAACGTTCTGATCGCCGGACGTCATCTACGATTGCAACTCTGCCCGCGCATTGTAGCATATCTGAATCAATCTCACTCAATCGATTCAGACAGGGCTTTCCAACGTCTTCCCCTGTCTGGCAGATGAGAGGAATGGCGAGATTCCCAACCTGTCTGCTGCATGTGACCGCACCGGTAGGAGCGGGTTCTAAAACCGCCCTTGATAGTTTGTTGATTCAACAAATGACGAAATTGCGCCGTATATTGCAGAATGCGGGCCGGAGGTAAAAAGAGCTGCGCCCATTCACGATCGTGCGCAACCTCTTGAAATTGCGCCGTATATTGCAGAATGCGGGCCGGAGGCCCGCGCACCCAGGATCGTTGCTCTGTTTGAGAACACTGAAAAGCACTATCAATAAAAAACTCTTGCAGAACTGGTAAGCTCGTGCTACACTTCACATACTCTACCTGATCCAACGGAGGACTTGTGTGGAGCGCTCAGAATTACCACCTGATGTAGTCATTCGACGCCTACCCCTCTATGCACGGAGTCTGCGCTACCTGCTCGAGGAGGGGGTGCATTCCGTGTCTTCGCAAGAGCTTGGCGAGCGGATCAACGTGACTGCGGCACAGATCCGCAAAGACCTTTCGTATTTCGGTGAGTTTGGCAAGCAGGGTATCGGCTACGATGTCGAGAAGCTCCTCCAACATATTGAACGCATCCTCGGTATCAACCAACACTGGCCGGTAGCCCTGGTTGGCATCGGCCTGCTCGGGCAAGCCATTGCCCGTTACGAAGGTTTTCGCACCGAAGGGATCGAGATTGTCGCCCTATTCGATGCCGATCCGGCCAAGATCGGACAAAAGATCGGCGACCTGACCATCCAGGATTTCGCGCATGCACGACGGGTAATAGCCGAAAAACAGATTCGAATGGCTATCATTGCAGTCCCGGCCGCACAAGCCCAACGAGTTGCCGATGTCCTGGTTGAGGCTGGCGTGCGTGCAATCCTTAGCTATGCACCGATGATCCTACAGGTGCCCGAGGATGTATGGGTGCGCTATATCGATCCGGTGGCCGTGCTGCAAAGTATGACATATTACCTGGCGCGTGAACAACAGCATTAGGTGTTCATTGTTGCTTTACATCAGGGTTTTTTGGTGAGGACAACAATAAAGATAGAAGCTCTTTCAAACTCGCTCTGTAAAACGAGATTCAGGCGTATCCTGGAAATCGGATCAGTGTCGTAATATTCTCACTGATCTGCGATAGCATCCTGTTCTGCAATACATCACATCTTCAAGACCCTAACGCAAGGCACGAAGGGGGAGAGGAACAGACCGCGCATCACGGATTGCTCCATTACGGATCGAAAATGTTGCAATCGGTACCGCAGTACTAGAGCGCCCCATAGCTCGCAAATACACGATATAGCGTCCATCTTCTGGAGGCTCGCGGTGGGTTATCCATGGTTCGCCAGGATTAAATAGATCAACACTGAAGGTGATACTACTAACATTAGACGTTGTTGTTAGCGGTACACCTTTGAGAAGCAAAATAGGCTTATCATCACGGGCTGATGCACCGCGTACCTCCAATTCTAGCGCACCTGATCCACCGATGTGCACAGTGACTGACAATTGCGTCCCATCAAAACGACAGTCAGCAGCAATCGCCAGCAATCCTTCTGGTAAGGTAACAGACATGCGCGGAGCGTTCAGTACTCGAAGTTGCTGAATGCTCATTCGATCAGTCTGACCGATGATGATCGTCTCGCGGTTCATCGAGATCGGTGCGGTAAGCGTAATGGTGCCTGGTGGAACCGTGTACGCTCTACCATCAATCACCAAAGTTTGCGTTACCAGACTGGCAGTATCTAACTCAATGAAAGCAGCAGACAGGGGTTCGTCTAGCATAAAAACATTCTCATTGACACGCACCCGATCTGCTTCGACCACCAAACTTAAACGAGAGGGATACTGCGAATGAAACTGTCCTGCAACCGGCTGAGCCAGATCAATGGCAGCAAGCAGTCGTGAATCGCGACGATAGAGAGCCAGGCCGTTCGATTGCCAGAGCAGATTTTCCGCATCAAAACCGTAACGCAGTGGATTCTCATCGGCAGCAAGCAATCCGTAATCGAACACCTGTCCGGGTTGGGGCCGGCGCAGCGCCGGATAGTAGCGCGTTCGTTCAAAACCATACAAGGAAGCACCTTCCGCTTTCCAGCGTTGAACGAGGCCTAGCGCCAATACCCCCGGCACCCGTTCATCTGCTGATATGAATATCGATGCATTGTTCGCAGCAGGTAACGGTGGTAGAGCCTGCGGATTGATTACGTATACCAATGCGTCACCCACTTCCGCACGACGACTCAGCAGTGGAGTAGTATCAGCCCATGCCTTCAGAGACGCCAGTTTTTCAGGTTCATATTCATCGCGATGGATAATCAATGTGTCGATACCGAGCAGAGCCAGGTAACGCAGGGTATCATCATCGGGCAAACGCTGAATGCGACGCATCAAATCAGTCGTACCAAATGGAATAATACCACTGTATCCAACAGCGAGTGGTTTCCAGTGATGTATCTGGTGAAACTGACGTGTAGTAATACGTTCCAGCTCGGCACCGCGTGGTGTAGAACCAACCGGCAACTCAATTAGGGCATGCAGATCGCGCTGAGTACCAAGCCAGACATACACCGGTTTTGGGTCAGGAACAGATGCAAGTGGCAATGGAAAAGATGCATGCTCGATAAGAGCACATATGCCAATCGTTGCTAGAATGATCCACGATAGACGACGGTCTATTCTCGAGCAAAGCCATTGACCCAGGTAAACTAAAGTCACACTGGCAAGTAATACCAGTGCCAGATGCGTTAACATTGCCCAGCGCGCCGGAACGCGCAGAGCGCCAAAACCGGGGATATGTTCGTAGAAGCATGCATATGGCATTGGGATTGATAATGCTGCACTACCACGCTCCAGACGAATTCCAACACCCAATGATAATACAAATGCACAGGTAGCCAGCAATACCAGGAAGCCAGCCTCCGACAAGCCGATCAGCGTATCACTGTTTCGCTTCCGGTCTCTGAATTGCCACCAAACTGTCAGTGTCAGAATTGTTATCGCAAGTATAGCCGTGACAAAACCTGGAAATAACGCAAACTCACCACCACTAGCAGTAAACCAGTTGTCTCTTCCGCCATACAACCAGTTTGTCGGTACAACGGCCAGGAATGCCTGGAGTGGCGCTGACCAGTTATCGAGTTCGCGTAATGATCGGACGATGCCCAGATACTCGTACACATGAATGTACGGCAGCGTCACCGGTATCGTAATAAGCGCGGCAAGTATACCACCAAACAATAGCCCACCAATGTTTTGCCAGAAGTTGGGTCTTTGCCGACGGGACAAAGTTCTCAATAACCAAATGACAACATACAGTCCAATTGTCAGGGCAGTAAAATATGCGTAGTAGAGCGCAGTTATACACTGAATACCTGTGAAGAGACCAAACAGTACCGCATATCGCCAGCGTCGTTTCCCTGTTTCCGTGTCGTGCAAAAACCTGCGCAGAAATAGAAGAGCCAGTGGCAGCCAGGCTGTCTGTAGCAATTGTAGATGAACAAAATGTGCCATGCGGTACGTACCAAATGCAAACAGCGCACCAGCAGCGAAGGAGCTAAAGGTACGAATCCACCTATCGTGTGCGCGTACTAGCATATCGCTTGCCAGCAGATACACAGCCCACCCTGTAAGGACATAACTGGCTAATACGAGCAAATTGTATGCCAAGACAGGACCGCCGAGGAGTATCAACGGTAACGCAACAACTGTCAGCAGAAGATGATGGTCACTATACGCCAGCGTTTCAGGATAAGGAAAGAAGATCGGCGCGTTCCAAATAGTTCGCGGATCGGTGACAAATGCCCGCGCATTCCAGGCCAGCACCCACGTTTGCAACAATGGATCAAGTCCACTTCCCAGCGCTGTCGTCAGGTGGATAGACAGTGGCCAGGTGAAGACAATTACCAGCGCAAGGTATGCCAGCGGAGGTAGCAGTATACGTACCAGATGAGCGATTCTCGTCATAAGATCAGAGTCCACTGCAAAAACTCACTACGGAGCACACAGAGCACACAGAGCGTCTAAGATTTATGAAGAATAAGGATCATTTTTGACCATTGGGCGCACGGAAGAAAAATGTTCACAACCCTCTGTGCAATGAAAGATAACATTATCGTTAGTCTCTGTGATCTCCGTGGTCTCTGTGGTGAGAAGAGCACCTTTTGCAGTGAAGTCAAGAGCATGAAGGTTGCCATCACACCAGACGTTGCAGTCAGCGTCGTTTGACTATATCCCTGCCGATGCCCTTTTCTGTTGCGATACCTCGATCAGTTTACTAACACAAACACCGGCGAGGACTAGCAGGATCGGCTCTACCGGTAATCGATAGCGAGTATTACCGGCCACCGAAATAGCATACGGCGCTGTAAAGGCAACGATCCACCAGACACTTAACACAAAAAATTGTCTGTACTTTCGATACACCAATACACTACCCAGAAATGCCAAAAACAGCAACACAATCTGAATAATACTTCTAAACATATAAAAGTAGCGTGGCTCAACAATGTTCTGATCGGTTATCAAATAGGTAGGAGAAATAACCCAGAGGTACACTATGCGCATCATCGTCAGCTTTAAAAATTGCAGAGGATTTGCTGCAATCCATTGTAGCGCCTCATACCGCAGCACCGCATAGCGTTCCGCTTCGTTGAGTGAGCTTAAATACTCAAGCGTGCTTGCCGGAAGCGTGTTTTGCATTGGCTCACCCGAAGCCGTGTACAAAAAGCCGGTGGCGTGCGGATTGTTACCCAGCCAAAAGTTCAGATCAAATGAGGTCTTGAGCAACACAACCTGCTGAAACACCAGATAATTTCTGATCGTCCAGGGCAACAACACCAACAGGCCAATTAACAGTGTAACAGCCAGCTTTTGGATAATCTTTATCCTATCACCTTGATTTATTCCGATAAGGAACGCCGCACCCGGTAAGCCATACAGCAAAATAGGTTCGACTAGGCAGGAAATACCCCAGACCACCCCCAAAAATATGGCTCGGCGCCAGATGGGCCGTTGAAAGAAGTGTAATAACACAAACACGGAAAAAATCGTAAAAAACGTTGTAAAAATAGCCGGAGAAATCTGTTTGCAGAAATAGATAAGCGGAGGGTAGAAGGTTACCATCAGACCAGATAATAAACCGGTAGTCGCGTCAATCCAATGCGATGCAATCCTGCCGGTGAGGTAGATCAGCAACGCCGAAAGCAGGGCCTGGCATAGCTCGACACCAAGAAACGGCAAGGGAACCCCCACCCACAACCAGGCTGCCAGAAACAACGGATACACCGGTGTATTTAGTGCAGTTGGCATCTCTGGCCCAAGCCAGCCGCCTCCCACAAAACCCTTACCGGCAACGATATTCTTTGCTACAATGCCATACTCAGCCGTCAACGGATCATGGTAGTCGTTTAGTGCGAGCACTGCGGCTACCCGGATGATTAGCCCGATGATTGTCAGCAGCCACAGGGTCTGCGTAAACCTGTGCGAGTCGCTTATTGATGCAGAAAGCCAATCCATGATGATACCTTCACCCAAATGTTTCAGCTTTTGAGTCGCTGCCGAAGGGATTGTACCAGATGATTTCGATGCAATCGCAGTTGAGCGCGTGATGAACGCAGTCAGGTCGGGCGCCACCATAAGTAGGGGCACAGCGTCGCCGTGCCCCTACCATCAATGGCCGATGTCTATGAGGAACTACATCAATGTCGCTTACCCTCTTTGCAAGAGCAACGTGGCAATCAAGGTTTGAGCAAATGTCAGCGTGGGATGCGTCCCCTGAACCATTTCACCTGTGTTCACCTGTCCAGATACCGGCAGCCGTGATCGTAATCCTTCACTCAGCCGATCAAGAGCCGGGTCTGACGTTGCGTTAATCACGTTGGCCGGTAAACCATCATCGTCAGCAGCCACCGATTGGATCTGCACGGCTACCCCCTGACCCGCATCGGCAAGAGCGTTGATGACATCAAACGCCAGCGCCCGCCGGCGCAACCACATTTGCAGGTCGTACCCCACTTCACCTGGCAGAAAGCGTAAAACGACATCGACTAACGGTCGTTGGACAACGATGAAACGCTGGATGTCGCGTTCACGCGCCGGCCACGCCATCCGCACTTCTTCAGGGGTGTACCCCCGTTGACGCACATCACGTTCTTCGCGCCAACGACGGTACAGTTCGGGATCGGGATCAAAGTAGACAGTAAGGTCGAACAGATCGGGCTGCACCGGTGGGGTCAAAGTTAACGCACCGTAAGCAATAACCAGTCCGGTCGGAGCAACCCGTTCACTGCCCTGTGGAACTCCGGTCTTATGGTTGTAGATCGGTTTTTCGATAGTTTGACCGGCTCGCAACGCTGCCAGGTCGGCGGCCATGCGATCCAGATCGGTAGCCCTCGGATCGGCATCGGTTAAACCACGTACCGCACGCTCTGCACGGCTATAGCGCAGGTAATCATCGAGATTGATCGGCGTAACGCCTTGCGCACCCAGCAGACGCACAATCCCCTGCGTCAGCGTTGTCTTCCCAGTACCGCTAGCGCCGATCAAACCGAGCATGAGTGGTTGATCTCGCATAATCTCGGCTCAGGAACGCATTCGCGATTGCCAATCGGCCAGGAACTGCTCAATACCGCGATCGGTCAATGGATGGCGCATTGCCTGCTGAAGCACCTTGAACGGGCAGGTCGCAATATCAGCACCGGCCAGTGCTGCCTCAACAATATGGCGCGGATGACGGATAGATGCCGCCAGAATCTTGGTTTTAATTTCGCTATCCTGGCGATAGATACCGGCAATCTCGCGAATCAAGGCCATTCCATCAACACCGGTATCATCAACACGCCCAACGAAGGGGCTAATGATGAACGCACCGGCCCGTGCCGCCAGCAATGCCTGCACAGCGTTGAAACAGAGCGTTACATTGCAACGAATGCCGTGCTTAGCCAGTTGGCTTACTGCTCGTAATCCCTCGGTTGTACTCGGCACTTTGATGATAACGTTCGGATGCCATGCAGCATACTCTAATCCCTCGCGCACCATTCCCTCGGCATCGAGCGAGATGGTCTCGGCGCTGATCGGGCCATCAACCAGCTCGGCAATTTCGGTGATAATCGTTTTGAAATCAACTCCCCCTTCGCGGGCAATCAGTGTCGGATTCGTCGTTACTCCGCTCAGAATACCCCAACTGGCGGCCTCGCGAATCTCGGCGAGGTTGGCCGTATCGAGATAAATTTGCATGTGCTGCCTCCCTTATTTCGGCGCCATTCGGATTGCGCCATCGAGTCGAATCACTTCACCGTTCAGCATCGGATTTTCAATGATGTGCTGAACTAACGCTGCGTACTCGGCAGGACGTCCCAATCGCGACGGAAATGGCACCTGCGCACCGAGTGACTCACGGGCCGCTGCCGGTAGACTGGCCATCATTGCGGTATCGAAGATACCCGGCGCAATGGTCATCACCCGTATCCCAAAGCGAGCCAGTTCGCGGGCTGCCGGTAGTGTCATCCCGACGACACCAGCTTTTGAGGCAGCATAAGCGACCTGACCGATCTGGCCTTCAAACGCAGCTATCGATGCCGTATTGATTATAACCCCACGTTCGCCTTCGGAGTTGGGCTGATTTTGGCTCATCATCTGTGCCGCATAAAGCATCATGTGGAAGGTACCGATTAGATTGACTTCAATGACACGCTTGAAGCGAACCGGATCATGCACACCGTCACGTCCTAAGATTCGTTCGGCCAACACGATACCGGCACAGCAGACTAATACGTGCAGACCGCCTTTTGCAGCAGCTTTGGTTACTGCTGCTGCACACTGCGCCGGATCGGTAACATCGGTGCGCACAAACTGTCCTCCGATCCGGGCAGCTAGCTCTTCGCCAGCACCTTCATTTAGATCGGCGATGGTCACCCGCGCCCCGGCACCGGCCAGTCGTTCAGCAGTTGCTGCTCCCAAACCAGAGGCCCCACCGGTCACCAGCACATGTAGCCCGTGTAGTTGCATTGCTTGCTCCTTTGCCTAGCGGGCAACTGCCCATTCAAAATGCATACCATCACTGGCGCCTTTACCATCGTAGTTCCAGTGACCTCCCCAGAAGAAGCCAAGTGCATTCGCGATTGGTACTAGCTCACGCACCGAACCACGATCACCAACCAGAGCTGCCGGTTTGTAAAAGCCATTCCACTGCGCATTGATATCGAACGCCGTTCCGTAGGCATGATTACTCAAGGTAGTCGGGTTGCTACGGATCGTTCGCGGCCACCATGCACCATCGAAGGTTAGTACAAGGTGCAACAACCCGGTATCTTCCCAGGCCTGCCACAATCGGCGCAATTGATCGGCTGCCAGTCGGTGAAACTTGATCCTCCCACCATTGGTATTCCGAAACCGTGCCAGTTGTGGAATGGACACCTCAATAAGATGCCGTTCAACCCAATCGTTGGTGATGATAATATCATCACCGCTCTTACGTACCCATTCAATGTTGCCTAACACACGCTCGCGCTGACCGTTACGGTCGGTCAGGATATTGAAGTCGGGCTTAGGCGGCCAGTTGGGATCACGCCGTGGCGCACCTGCCCTTACCACCTCTGGCGCATTGAGAATGTTCACTGTAGGCGGTTGTACAGGTCCGGCAGGTGGTTCCGGTACAGGTGGTGATACCGGTGGCGTCGGTGGTACCAGTGGTGTCGGCGCTTTGGGCTGCCAGGCCTGTACCTCTGCCGGACGCGGTAAATCACTCATTCGGCGAATAACACCATCTGAACCACGGTAGAGCGTATCGTAAGCAAAGACCTGGACATCAAACGATTGCCCGTTGATCGTTTCGCGTATCACTCCACTTAACGGTGTCCCTAACTTCAGTTCTAACGCCCGTTGGTGAAACGGATTGGTAGAATCATACGGCACTCCGGTTACTTTGTACGTTTCGGCCCAAATTTGGGCGTACTGTGGACTGGACGGATCGGTCAGACTGAGAAAGAAACACCCTGCTTGCTGACTCATTGGCGTATAGAGCGTATCACCGGCAAAGACCTGCACCGCAAAAGCTCGATCCGCAGTCACATAATTCCCACTGAGGGCCGGCCCTAATTTCGCCTGAAGCGCCACAAAGTGAAACCGCCAATCAGCACGAAACTCGGTTTTGCCTTCAAGAGGTGAACGAGTCGCACTGGTCTTTAACGCACTGCGATAACCGGCCTCGATAAGTGCCCGACTAACACCACCGGTTGGAATGGCGCCAATATCGGGGCCGAGCAAACTGGCAAACGATTGTACCGCAGCATACTGTGTTCCTTCGTTGAAGATGGTGTCACGGGCAAAGACTTGAAAGTTGTAACTCTTACCATCAACTACTACTGGCGGCGGTTCATTAGGAGCTAGCGGTGCACCGATGTCGAATTTCCCCCAATAGAGCGAGAAGGCCTGATTGAGACGTAACTGTGCACCCCGCTGACGCCAGGTAACTGTTGCCAGGCCGACCCACAACTCTTGCTCTGGTGAACGAGTACCGCTCCCTAATACCACATCACCGGTGACCGACCATACTGGCGGCGCAGGCGGAAGATACGGTTGGAGACGCTTCCGCCCCGTAGCATCAGATACAACCGTACATACATCGGCGAGTGAAAGGTGAGATTGTGCAACCAGAGCCGGTAACCAATCGGCCAACACACTTGCTTGCACTTCACTCAGGTCAGTAACGTTAGGAGCTTCCACACTTACAATCACAGCAATCCGATTGAGATTCCGCATCCGTCCTCGCCAGATAGCCCGTCCCAATCCATCACCGGCGCGATTGATCGTCAATAGTTGCGATAAGGCACCATCACGAGCAAGATAGAAATGGGGTAACAATGGCGACTCTGCGCGCAGATAATCGGCTATAGCAACGGCTGACGGACGTTCATCAGTAACGAAAACCACGACTGCTGCTTTTTGTCCGGCTCGCGACTTGCCTGCACGCTCTGGTTGTTCAACCGATGTGATCGGTACATCGGCGCTACTCATAATAAGCTCCGTGCTCTGTTTATGAATGTTTCTGGCTCATCGTAGCACAGGCTGGCAGAGAAGGCAACGACGAGTTGACGGTACGACTTGTCGTGGAAGTCCTATTACACAATAGCCAAATATGGCTATTGCCCGGCAGAAGGAGGAATGCTTATGCTAAAGGTATAAGCGTTATGTGCGAGAAATGTTTTAGGAAAGGCTATCCGATGTATCGTCAAATCTTCCTCTATGCGGTCATCGCCTTCGTGCTCGCCCACTTGCCGGCACATGCTTTCTCGCAAGCGCATGGTCCAACCAACACTATTTTCATCCCGCTGGTAACGAATAGCCTGCCGCCACTTTCCACCAACTGGCTTGAACGGGTGAACGGTTACCGACTGCGCGCTGGCGTACCACCAGTTCATGAAGATGCAACATTGAATGGTAATTGTTTTGAACATGCCCGCTACATGGCCGAGAACAACCACTTGACCCATAATCAGAACCCTAGCCTACCATACGCCTCACTGGCAGGACAGATTTGTGCGCAAAGGGGCAATGCATGGATTGGTGGAGGTAATGCCTGGGAACCGGCCCATGCGATTGATGGCTGGATGCGCTCGGTTGGTCACCGACTCTGGCTACTCTACCCAACCACACCAACCTTTGGTTTTGGCTTCTACACCACTGCTAATGGGGCAACAAGTGCGGCTGCGCTCGATGTGCTGTCGTATTTCAACGATGGCGCTGACTATCCCAACTGGCCGGTGCGTTATCCCGGCCTTCATCAGACCGACGTTCCGCCAACGAAGTACCCGATAACGCTGCAATGGCGCTATTTCGGCGATACACCGGTAGTCAACAGCACGGCATTACAGGTCGTCGGTGGCAATAGCATCGCCCACATCTTTTCAACCGCCCTACCGGTGGGGCATAAAGGAATCGTGATTACGCCAACGGTAAACTTGCCCCCCAACAGCCTCATTCAAGCGATGGTAGACGGAGCATACGCGGGTCAACCATTTAGCTATACCTGGCAGTTCCAGACTGGAAATTAATTGCTATTTGTGAGGTAGTCTGTGTCTCGGTGGCTCTCTGGTACCACCGAGACACGTGGGCATAGCGAGCAATGAGCACAGGAAGTTCAACCGAGGGAGCCACCACCTGAAAGAGAAAACCTGAAATGATTTTCAAATCTGTACTGCCGGCAAGCCCTCCATAGCGGCATAATCACGCAGGATCGCAGCAATGTGTTCCAGGTCTTCGAGGATAAAGTAGGTATCGTGCATCGAATAGGCAGCTCCGGGCGTATTCGCAACTCGCCGAATATCAAACGGTACTCGTGGCGTATCGGCTGCAAAGGCGTGATCAAGTTCCCCAATCGACGACAGGAGACCGGCACCAAAAGCCTTTAACCCACCATCTTCTCGAATCAGCCCAAATTCGATGCTGTACCACCAGAGACGGGCTATTTCCAGACGTTGCCGCTCGTCACCGGCAAAATAAAGAGGCCCAAAAGCCTGGGCAATATCGGCAAAGCGCTGATCGGTAAAAAATGCCAGATGACCAATGTACTCGTGAAAGAGATCGGGCAGCGGCGTAAAATCAAGCTCGTCCATGCGTCGAATATAGTTGGTCACCGGGAAGCGCCGTTCGGCGATGTGCTCAAACCATTCAGTAGGGTTGAGATACTCATTTTGCGCATCGCACAACGTCCAGCCGGTCATTGCTGCCAGACGTTCGCTTACCTGTACCGGATCGGGGAGACGCTGGAGATCAAGGTTCAACTTCCGAAATCCTTCGCGGAAGAGGCGGCAGGCGTACCGCTCAAGCCGGGGAACCTGGCGCGCACAGAGCGTTGCCCAAACCAGATGATCTTCTTCGGTGTAAGCCGGCATAGCGGGCGGAGCAATCGTTGTCATACCAATACCCCCTTGTATTGTATGGTGCGCTATCAACAACGGGCGGCGAAGGTCGCCCAACCCTCGCCGCCCGCTAACCACATTAGAAGAACCCCAGTTCCTCACGCGCCTCTTCCGACATCATCGACGGATTCCAGAAGGGCGTCCAGACCAGATTGATCTTGACGTTCTCAAGTTCTTTATAAACCTCTTTCAATGCCATCACCTCCCGCCGGGCTTGTTCGAGAATCTGTGGCCCTGCCGGGCAGGCCGGCGTCGTCAAGGTCATATCAATATCAACGGTTTTCCCGTCATCGAGAATGTCAATGCGGTACACCAGCCCAAGATTGACCACATCGAGGCCAATCTCTGGATCGACCACGTTTTTCAGTGCTGCCCGAACCATGTCTTCGGTAATCATACGATCCCTCTTTCTTAACCGTTGGTTATCAACTGCATGATACCATACACGGCGGACAACGTTAACACTTCTTGGTAAGGAAGAACCATTATGATCGACATACTTGCCAGTAACCCGCTCTTGCTCCTGTTTACCGTATCGGCAATTGGCTATCTCATCGGACGGATCAAGATCGGCGGTGTTAGTCTTGGCGTGTCAGCCGTGCTCTTCGTTGGGCTGGCCTTTGGCGCTATCGATCAACGCTTACGCCTGCCAGACATCATTTATTTGCTCGGTCTGGTTATCTTTGTGTACACCATCGGCCTGAGCAGCGGCCCCGGCTTCGTTTCATCGTTCCGCCGACGCGGGTTGCGCAATAATCTGTTCATCGGTGGGTTGATTGTGGTTGCAGCCGGTATTGCGGCACTTTTACGCATTGTGCTCGGCTTGAACGGTGCCCAAACAGCCGGACTCTTTGCCGGCAGTTTGACCAACACGCCAGCCCTGGCCGCCGTGATCGAACAACTGAGTCGTCTCGGCGCCGATGAGACATTGCGCGCCGAACCGGTAGTTGGTTATTCGGTGGCCTACCCGGTTGGCGTACTAGGCATGATCCTCTCGATCTACCTGACCCGTCGCCTCTGGCAGATTGATCTACAGCAGGAAGTACAGCACCTGCGTGAATTTGGCGCCATCGGTGATCACCTGGTCAATCGCACAATTCGGGTCACCAATCCCGCAGTCCAGGGTCAAACCATCGCCGAACTGGTCAAAACACGGGGTTGGAACGTGATCTTCAGCCGTCTCCAGCACGATGGTCGAGTGGAATTGGCTACCAGTACAACCCAGCTCGCAGTAGGCGATCTGATCAACATCGTGGGCACGCCAGCGATGGTCGAGCGGGTTATCGCCGATCTTGGCGAACTGACCAGTACAGAATTGACACTCGACCGCCACACCCTTGATTTTCGGCGCGTCTTTGTCTCAAATCCGGCTGTTGTTGGCGTACCGTTACGTGATCTAAACCTGCCGTCGAGCATGGGTGCAGTGATTACCCGCATTCGACGAGGTGATGTTGAGCTTTTACCCCACGGTGATACCATCCTCGAACTGGGTGATCGAGTACGCATCGTTACCCAACGCGACAATATGGATCGGGTTAGCGCCTTCTTCGGCGACTCCTACCGCTCATTAGCCGAGGTCGATGTAGTTTCGCTTGGTCTGGGGACTGCACTCGGTATGCTGGTAGGTCTGATCCCAATCCCACTACTGGGCAGCGGGAGTTTTTCGCTGGGATTGGCCGGTGGCCCGCTGGTTGTTGCCCTCTTCCTTGGCTGGCGCGGGCGTACCGGTCCAATCGTGTGGAGTCTGCCGTACAGCGCCAATCTTACATTACGTCAAGTTGGAATGACTATGTTCCTGGCCGGTGTCGGCACTCGTTCCGGTTATAGTTTCGTCACGACTCTTACACAGGGAAACGGCCTCATTCTGTTTCTAGGCGGAGCACTCATCACAATACCGGTCGCTATGCTGACTCTGTTTATCGGCTACAAGCTGCTCAAGATACCGTTTAGCGTACTGACCGGGATGCTGGCCGGATTACAAACCCAGCCAGCGGTGCTGGCCTTTGCCAACGAACAAGTTGGTAACGAAGCACCAAATATCGGCTACGCGATGGTCTTTCCAACGGCAATGGTGCTAAAGATTATCTTCGCGCAGATTTTGTTGGGATGATTCCATTCAGCATACCGGCGAGACGGGCGGGTTGAGCACCCGCCCCTACTCTAGGCAAAAAGAGTATATTTAGCACGCACTATGGAGATCTGTCAGGTGCGCGCCGTAATGCGAACAGCGAGTTTAGCATACGTATCCTGTAGGCGAGAATGCAGACAACCAATCACTCCTCACGTTTCCCCGCCCTTGCCTGGCGTACAATTTCGGCAATTTGACCAAGATGGTCATAGGCATGAGCGAGACCCAGAACATACCGACCACGGGCATCAACCAGTGATGCACCGGGCCACGGTTCAACCATATATTCAAGATGCGGATGGTCAGGCCACATCTGTAGCGAGGCATGCAACATCCGCCGACTTTCAGCCAGCCGTTGTCGTACCTGTGCTATCGAGGTCACCGTCTCCCATGGCACTTCGTACCGAGAACGGCCGTGGAACGGTACGCCACGCGCCATCTCGGCTGCCAGGAAAGCCGACTCTTCACACGAGGCTGTTAGATGCACGATCACGTGAGCGAGCGTCCAGGCTTGATTGACCGCAGCAGGGTCTGTTGCAAATGGATCGTGGGCGTTTGGATCAACAGGTTGAAACGTCACATCAGCATCGGAACAATCGGCAATCAGCCGTTCGATTGTATCGTACATTTCATCGGTCTCGGTGCGCAGATCGGCCACCGTGAGATCACGAACCAGCTCTTGAACGGTTCGCTCTTTTCGGTAGAGAGCAGCGTAATCAAGCATACCTGGCTCCTTTATACTTAGCGACCTAACCGTTCGAGCAACATACAGTACGCAGCCTGTCCTTTGCGGAAGCTGCTCAAACGGAAGAATTCGTCGGGCGCATGGAAACGCTCATCATCAAGGGCAAAGGCAAAACTGCTAGTATAAGCGCCAAGCTGACGCTGGAAGAGGGTACAAACCGGGATCGAACCACCACTGCGCACGTAGTACGGCTCACGGCCATACAACTCGATCAACACCTCACGCACAGCGATGTTCCCTGGATCGTCTTCGGGGATCAGGTAGGGATAGGCCTGAAACGCAAGCGGGGTTACCGTCACATTCACCCCAGGCGGTGTGTGACGCTTGATATGCGCTTGCAACAGCTCAAGAATAGTCTGTGGGTCCTGGTCGGGCACGAGCCGGCAGGTAATCTTGGCGTGGGCCTCAGCCGGCAAGACCGTCTTAATCCCTTCTTGTTGAAACCCGCCCCAGATTCCGTTCACCTCAAGCGTTGGTCGTACCCATTCGCGTTCACGCGGAGTAAAACCGGCTTCACCAAAGAGAGCTGGTACTCCCAGCGCGGCTTTCAGTTTCTCTTCAGAGAAGGGGATCGCAGCAATACGTTCACGGTCGGCGGGTGATAACGGTCGTACCTGGTCGTAAAAACCTGGAATGGTAATCATTCCATCATCTGATCGCATCGAATCGAGAATCTGAACCAGAGCGTGGATCGGGTTTTGCACGACACCACCGTACATGCCCGAATGCAAGTCCATCTTTGGCCCATACACATCGATCTGTATGCCGCAACCACCGCGCAAGCCGACCAGAATCTGGGGCTGATCTTCACTCCATTGCCCACCATCAGCACTCAATACCAAATCACAGGCAAAGCGCTCTCGTTCCTCCTGGAGAAACGCTGGAATCTGGGGACTCCCAATTTCTTCCTGGCCTTCAAAGAAAAACTTGACATTGACCGGCAGCGAGCCTCTGCTGCGCAATAAGGCTTCAACTGCCAGGATCGGAATGAGCATGTTGCCCTTGTCGTCACTGGAGCCACGGGCGTAGATTCGATTATTCTCAATATGCGGCTCAAATGGTGGATGCGTCCATAAATCGAGCGGATCGACCGGCTGCACGTCAAAGTGACCGTAGATCAAAACGGTAGGCTTACCAGGAGCATGCAGCCAATCAGCGTACACCACCGGATGACCGCCGGTAGGTAAGATGGCAACGTGCTCCATTCCAGCAGAAGTTAGCCGATGTGCAACCCACTCAGCGGCACGCAGCACATCACCGGCGTGCGCAGAAATGGCCGAGATGCTCGGGATACGCAAGAAGTCGACCAATTCGGCAAGGAAGCGGTCCTGGTTCGCGGTGAGGTAGTCTTTCCAGTCTGGCATAATGGTGCTCTCTCCTTTATAATGCAGGGCAGGCGGACGCACAGCTTTCGCCCCGGTATCCTCAATTATAACGGAGATTATTATGGCGACATCACTTGCGCGTCCAATATTTCACTGGCAACCAGTTGCCGTCATTCTGGGATTACTCGCGACGATTGCGGTGAACATTGCAGCCAATACGCTACCCCTCAATGGTCAGACCACAGGCGCCATTTCAGATCGGTACCCACTGCTCATAACACCACCCGGATATATCTTTTCAATTTGGGGACTCATTTATGTCGGGCTGATCGGTTACGCTGTCTATCAGGCACTGCCTGCACAGATCAATAATCCGCGTTTGCGTTCCGCAGCCCCATGGTTTTTGCTCAGTTGTCTTGGCAACATCGGCTGGTTGTTCTTCTGGCACTACAATCTGTCACCGCTCTCGCTGCCAGCAATGTTGATTGTGCTGATCGGTTTGGTTGGGGCTTATGTGAAACTCCGTAGTCCTGGAACACCAACACCCGGCGAACGATGGCTGGTACAACCAACCTTCAGCCTCTATTTAGGATGGATTTGCGTTGCAACCCTCGTTAATGCGAGCGTCTTTCTCTACGATCTGGGATGGCGTGATACCGGCAACGGTGGCATAATTAGCGCCAGCGTGTTACTCATCCTGGCTGCCGGTCTGAGCTGGTGGTTTGCCCAACGTTGGCGCGATGCAGTCCTGCCGCTCGTTGTAGCCTGGGCAGCGAGTGGCATTGCGTTCAAGCAAGCTGCCATGATGCCACTGGCAACCATCGCCTGGATCGTTGTCCTGACCGCACTCGCCGCATCAGCATCGACACTCTTCCGTCGTTGAACATAGCTGGCAAGTGGTTTCCGTCAGATTTCTGTAATCTGATCAAACGGTGACGGTAGTCACGATCATCGTTCGTAAGCATAGGATGGTTCCTTTACCAGATCACGGAGCTGCTTATGACGATGATCAAGCGTTCTTACCTGTCACTATTCTCACTCTTATTCGTCAGCGTATTAAGTCTCATTATCATCACCTGGAGTTGGTCAGCCAGCGCCCAAACCGCCAGCCTGACCGTCTCACCAACTGTAGCCCGTCAGAATACGACAGTTACCCTGAGCGGTACCGGTTTTCTCCCTGCTGAAACAGTGAGCATTTGGATTACCTATCCTGATTACCGTGTCTACGGCGTCACCGTTATCCAGACCGACGAGCAAGGACGGTTCAATCACCCATACCTGCCCGATTTCCTTGGGGCAACCTTCACCCCAACCGGACGTTACGTCTATACGGCGCGAGGCTGGCAGAGTGGGCGAGAAGCCTACGCCAGCCTTGAGGTAGACATTGCCCCAGCGCCGGGTGCATCACCTGCGGTACAGTTAACGGTCAATCAATCTGCTCAAACGCAAGGCAACACCTTTGTCTTTACCGGTAGCGGTTATCGGCCAGGTGAACGGATCGCTCTGTGGCTACGCTACCCAAACAACGCTATTGCCGATCTCGGTACTCAGGTGGCTGATGCCCAGGGACGGATCAGTCTGGCGATGCTGAGCAATCATATTCCAGTAGGACGTTACGCCCTGACGGCGCGAGGCTTACAGAGTGGTGGAAATGGAATTGTTGATTTTGAGGTGTTGGTCGGTGATACTCTTAAGACTCGTGGTACAGGTCAGCTTAGCGTGGCAACGGGAAGTGGTCCACAACGCCAGGCTATCAGATTGAACGGTAGTGGCTTTCTGGCCAGTGAAGTCATTACGTTGTGGGCAACGTTACCCGATTATGCCACCGAATGGCTAGGAGATGTTACCGCCGATGCCGATGGAACGTTCACCATCGAAGTCTATCTGAGTGAACAAGACCCGGTCGGGCGCTATACGTTCAGCGCCTATGGCAATAGCAGTGAACGCCGGGCCGTCGTTGAATATACGTTACTACCTGGCCGATAAGGGCAAATAGCCATCACGGGCAATATCAATACTCAGGGCAGGTTACACTCCTGCCCTGCCAGTGAAAAGATGACAGAGACCAATCATCGCCGAGCATAGCGTCGGATAATGGCATCAACCTGCGCCCCGTACCCTTCGCCAAACAGATTTAAATGATTAAGCAGGTGGTAGAGATTATAAAGATCGCGACGGTCACGGTAACCGGGTTCGAGCGGCCATACCGTCTGATAGGCCTGATAGAAACGTGCGGAAAAGCCACCAAAAAGTTCGGTAAACGCCAGTTCAGCCTCACGATCACTGTACGAAACCGCTGGATCGATCAGCACGGGTGTACCGCCTGTCCCCGTAATCACGTTCCCACTCCATAGATCACCGTGAATGAGTGATGGGACACGCGCAACACCACTGAGCCAGTGGTCGAGGCGAGCAACAATGTTGTCGAGCGCTTGCCGACGGTGGCCTGGTAGCAATCCATTGCGGGCTGCCAGTTCGATCTGAGGAATGAGTCGTCGTTCGCGAAAGAACTCAATCCAATCGGTTTTCCATCCGTTGTACTGAGGCGTACCACCAATAAAATTATCACATTCCAATCCATAAGCAGCGGCAGTGCAACGGTGGAGAGCAGCCAGTTGCTCACCCAACCGGGCCTGATCCACAGCGTGACCATCGCCAATGATCCATTCACTGAGGAGAATGGCCGGTTGTTGTTCGTTGGCCGCGAGTGCCAGGATCACCGCCGGCACACGGATGGTATTGGTTGCAGCCAGTGTTCGCAGACCGTGCGCTTCAGCCATCAACATCGTGGCTGGCGATCCACCGCTGGCCCACTTGAGCGCAAATTGCTCGCCACCTAGCGTAAGGCGAACCAGTTGCGCGCCGAAACTGCTGTGCAGGTATTCAACCCGCTCAACAGGTTTGCCCAGGTGTGTAATGATCAGGTCGGTAACACTTTCCGGTAACATCGTCATACCAGAAAGAAATAAGGAGCAACAGGTAGGGATGCGTCCCCACTCCCTCAAGTTCATTCCTTCCTCTCCCAAATGGGGAGAGGAAGGAGAGACAATTCACCTAATCGCGTAGTTTCTGGCCTGTATACGGATCGTAGCGCCATTCACCGGTTAGGTCTTGTGCTGGCTGCGGAAATGCTACTTCCTCTTTCGGCATAATGATCCAGAGCACAATGTAGATAAGAGGGCTAAGTCCGCTCAGCACAGCTAATACGAAAATGAGGCGAACGATAGTACTGTCGATACCAAAGTAACGGGCGAGACCACCACATACGCCGCCGATTATGCGGTCGGTTGCACTACGAGTAAGACGGTTCGTTGTCATAGCGTTACTCCTTAATCGCTCAACAGATTTCCACTTCCTGCCTATACGACGTTGGCGAGATATGTTTGTTGCAGAACAATCCACGATCTTCTCATGATCACTTCATAATTCCTTCACAGTCTTGCTCTATTATGACGATAGCGCCAGTAGGTGCAACGAAACCGCAAATAACTGCAACGGAGGTGCAAGGATGAAACGGATGGTCTTACGTTCTTTGAGTAGTGCAGTGCTGGCATTGGCCCTCCTTTGGTTTTCACCAATAACGGCCCGTGCCGCCTATGAAGGAGTGACCGATTCAGCGTCAGTAGCGTTGGCGTATGGTCGTGGTGGTGGCGGGCGCGGTCTGGACAATGTGAGCGTGGGATACCTGATTCGCACGCTGAGTTCACTGACCGGGCTTGATCCTGTCACTATTCGCACCGAGTTACAAAACGGACGGAGTCTGGCCCAGATCGCCGCTGCCAACGGTAGCAGTGGTGCGGCGCTGGTGCAGGCGGTAGTTGACGCGGCGAAGACACGGCTTGATCGGGAGGTGAGCAAAGGTCGGTTGACGCAGGCCGAAGCCGATCAACTGTTAACAACGATTCGTGATCGAGCGACGACGCTGGTCAACGATACGACGTTAGGAACTCAATTAGCTGATCGGGCGGCAAAAGTATCGCAACGGAGCGCATTAGGCTGGTTAATCCAGGCCGCTGCTGATCAGACCGGACTTGATCAGGCAACCATTCGTTCACGTCTACGGAACGGCGAAACATTACGAGCAATTGTGACTTCAGCCGGTGGTAATCCACAACGGGTGATTGATGCGGCGGTGGATGCCTTCCGTCAGGCGGCAACCACTGCGATGCAATAGCAGCGCAGTCGCCCGCACCCCCAGCCCCGCTCCCGTGCTGCGGGCCTTGCGGTGGCCTCCACGTCTGTCTCAGAAATACACTAGGAGGGACGGATTTGGAACCCGTCCCTACCAACGCGGTGAAAGACAGAGCTGCGGGCCGCCCGCACCCCCAGCCCCACTCCCGCGCTGCGGGAGAGGGGTGATCTGATGGACGCGGCATCGTTGCAAGATGCAGACGCAGGATCGCTACTGCGACGCGAACCTCCTCTTCCGCTTCCCGTGGGGGAGAGGAAGGGGGCTGGGGAGAAGGTGTGGTGGCATACCCCCCTTCCTCTCCCGCAGCGTGGGAGAGGAAGGGGGCTGGGGGGAAGGTGAGGGCCGCCCGCACCCCCTTCCGCTCCCGCGCTGCGGGCCTTGCGGTGGCCTCCACGTCTGTCTCAGAAATACGCTAGGAGGGACGGGGTTGAAACCGATGTTTGCCAGCAGTTCGTGAATC
>Ga0308395_1000241_pt1 | contig 47523 bp, 52 predicted proteins | sample Hotspr20SampleP4_FD_202097 | JGI IMG/M metagenome (GOLD analysis project Ga0308395, IMG submission 202097) | Hot spring phototrophic mat microbial communities from Mushroom Spring, Yellowstone National Park, Wyoming, United States - 20050930_P4 ... | reverse complement strand
ATATCGTCTCCGCCCAAAAAATTTAGGCTATTGGAATAACACTGACCAACTTTTTATTCTTTCTTGTTTCAAACTTTACCACGCCGTCCACCAAAGCAAACAGGGTAAAGTCAGAGCCCATGCCCACATTCTTGCCCGGATAGACCTTAGTGCCCCTTTGCCTTACCAGTATGTTTCCTGCACGGACTATCTGCCCATCAAACCTCTTAACACCTAACCTTTTCGAATGACTATCTCTACCGTTTTTTGTTGAGCCACCGCTTGCCTTGGATGCCATCTTTCACACCTCCTGTATTTCTTTTATTATAATCTCCGTGTAGGGCTGTCTGTGTCCTCTCCACCTCTTGTAATTTTTCTTAGCCCTAAATTTAAAGACAATAACCTTTCTGTGCTTTCCTTGACGCAAAACTTCCGCTACAACCTTTCCCTTTTGAAGGACAACCTCTCCGTTTTCCTTTCCTATTAAAATAGGCTTAAGTTCTACGAGCTCTCCTTGATTTAGGTTTAGCTTTTCAACCTTTAACCTGTCGCCAGGGCTTACCCTATACTGCTTTCCTCCTGTCTCTATAATAGCATACATGTCCATTCCTCCGATTTTAAAAGGGGGCTATGCCCCCGGAGGTGCTAATACTTACTTCTTTTCGTCAGCAGGCTGTTGTTGTTGTTCGCCAGCAGGTTGTTGTTGTTCGCCAGCAGGTTGTTGTTGTTCGCCAGCAGGTTGTTGCTGTTGCTGTTCACCGGCAGGTTGTTGCTGTTGTTGTTCACCAGCAGGTTGTTGCTCCCCTGCAGGCTGTTCCGCAGGCTTTTGCTGACAAGACACTGCCAACAGAGCTATGCTTGCCACTCCAAGTAGCAATAGCTTCCTCATTTTATCTACCTCCTAAGAAGTTTTATTCTTTATTATATAGTAATACTCAATGGGCTGTCAAGTTTTTTATAAAGGCTGTTCTAAAAATCTACCACAGCCCTTAGCGTAGCTATATTGCAAGATACCAGACAGAAATAACAAAAATAAGTAAGTTGCAAGCACCCAGAAGTTCCAAAGAATAGCACAAGCAATGGATGCTTTTCTTGATAAGTCCTCCCTCAGCAATTTAAAGCTTGAACCAATCTTCTGCTTTATGCTACCAAACAATTGTTCTACCCTATACCTCATCTTCCCGTATCTCTTCCAATTCTCGTTAGATAGCTTCCTCAAAGGATGTCTTATAATCATCCTCATAGTTTCCTTAATCCTTATGGCTGGTTCAAATCCTCTATCCAAAAGGCTTTCTATAATATCTACCGCATCGTAGCCTTTATCCGCTATGAAAGGTAGTCCTTTTTGAGGTTTTAATCTCTTTAATGCCTTCCTCAACATCTCAATCTCACTCTCGTAAGGTCCTCCTGCTTTCACCGCAGTTATTATCCTTCGTCCGTTCTCATCTACCACCATCAGGACTTCAAGCCTAACATGAGATTGAACAGTTCTTATTTGTGTTCCTCTCTCCCAATTGAGTTTGTATTTATCTCCGAAGCCAAAGCCAGTGGCATCTGCTATGTAGCATAAGGTCTGTTTATCTTCAAGGAGAAGCTTAGCACATTCTTCCAAGATGCTTTTAAGAAGTTCATCATCCAACTGTTTAACTCTGTAGTGGTAATCGCAAAGGGACGGCACATTAAAGCCTTCATCTTTTGCTTTTTCAAAGGTTTCTCTGTATGAATAGTTGTTAAGTATTTGAAAGAGCCACAGGGTGATGATCAAAGCATCTTCGTATTTTCGTGGTCTTCCTTTCTTTTTTGCTTGTTTGTTCGGACAAACTCTCTTGAGGAAGTGACTTACGAAAGTGTAAAGCTTTTTTAGGGGCAACTTACTTTTTCGCACGAAATCTAAGATAATCTCTCTCCCACCTCTAAGGCATTATTTTTAGAACAGTCTCTCCCTGACCCTTGACTTTTTGCTAAATGAGAATTATTATCAATAGTAGGAGGAAACAGAATGGAGAGAGTTTATATTTTTGACACCACCCTTAGGGATGGAGAGCAGGCACCGGGTTTTTCTATGACTACGGAGGAAAAGCTCCAGATGGCACTTCAGTTGGCAAGGCTTGGGGTTGATGTAATAGAGGCGGGCTTTGCGGCAGCTTCTAAGGGGGACTTTGAGGCGGTTAAGCTTATTGCGGAAGAGGTCAAAGGACCTGTGATATGTTCCTTGGCAAGGGCTTTGGAAAGGGACATTGAACTGGCGGCACAAGCCCTTGAGGGGGCAGAAAGGAAAAGAATACACACCTTTATTGCCACCTCTGAAATTCACATGAAATACAAGCTAAGGCTCTCTCCTGAAGAGGTGCTTGAGAGGGCAGAGAGGGCAGTTGCCTTTGCCAGAAGATTTACCGACGATGTGGAGTTTTCGTGCGAAGATGCTACGCGCAGTCAGAGGGAATTTTTGTATAGGATCATAGAAAGGGCAATAAAGGCGGGTGCCACTGTTATAAACATACCGGACACGGTGGGCTATGCGGTGCCAGAGGAGTTTGCCCAGCTCATAGAGGATATTCGCAACAATGTGCCAAATATAGACAAGGCTATAATCAGCGTCCATTGCCACGATGACCTTGGTATGGCTGTAGCAAACTCTTTGATGGCGGTAAAGCATGGGGCAAGGCAGGTAGAATGCACCATAAACGGCATAGGAGAGAGGGCGGGCAACGCAGCAATGGAAGAGATAGTAATGGCTCTAAAGGTAAGAAAGGACTTCTTTGGTGGGCTATACACCAACATAAACACCAAGGAGCTCTATAAAACCAGCAGGCTACTGTGCCGGATCACTGGGAGCTTTGTGCCACCCAACAAGGCGGTGGTTGGAGACAATGCCTTTGCCCACGAATCGGGTATTCACCAACACGGAGTGCTCTCTAATCCATTAACCTATGAGATCATGAGCCCGGAGGATGTGGGCTTTCCATCCACGCGCATAGTGCTCGGAAAACACTCCGGCAGGCACGCCCTCAAAAGCAAGCTAAAAGAGATGGGCTATGAGCTCTCGGAGGAGGAAATAGACAAAATCTTTGAGAAGTTCAAAGCCCTTGCAGACAAGAAAAAAGAGGTGTATGAAGAAGACTTGGAGGCAATCATCTACGAGGAGGTTATGAAGGTAGAAGAGGAGGAGCCGGTGAAGGTCCTTCACTATCAGGTTCAGACGGGAGACAAGCTACTTCCTACTGCAACGGTGGTACTCTCTTACATGGGAGAAGAGAGGACAGCCACTTCCACTGGAAACGGTCCGGTGGATGCTATAATAAAGGCAATACAAAAAGCACTGGGCATAGAGCCCAAGCTCTTGGATTTTTCCATAAAAGCCCTCACGCCCAACACGGACGCCCAAGCGGAATCAAGGCTCGTGATAGAACTTGATGGTATTAAGTCCTCCGGAAGGGGTGTGGATGTGGATGTGATAAAGGCAAGTGTTCAGGGCTTTGTGGATGCCCTCAATAGGGCTATTCTGAGAAAGAACTACATCCTCTCAAGGCAGAAGGTTAGAGAGGAGGGCACTGTTTAGGCTTTAAGGTATGTGGCGGAGAGCAGGGCTTTTGTGTATGGGCTTTTTGGTGCATCAAAGATAGAAACCACATCGCTCTCCTCTACCACCTCCCCCTCTTTTAAAACCAAAACCCTGTCTGCTACCTCCGCCACTACTCCAAAATCATGGGTTACCAAAATAATGCCCTTTCCCTCCTCTTTTAGCTGGGTAAAGAGTCCCAAGATCTTCCTTTGAACGGTTAAGTCTAAAGCAGTGGTAGGCTCGTCCGCCAGCACCAGCTTTGGGTTGCAAACCACTGCAATGGCAATACAAACCCTTTGCCTTAGCCCTCCAGAAAGCTGATGAGGGTAAGAGTTAATAACCCTCTCCACATCCTGCACGCCAACCCTCTTTAGCACTTCCACGACCCTCTCCTCCCCATCTGCTTTACCGAAGTGGGCGGTGTATGCCTCAAGGACTTGATCCTTTATTTTAAAAAGAGGGTCCAAATACAGAGAAGGCTCCTGAAAGACTATACCTATTTCCTTGCCTCTTAGCTTTCTGTACTCTTCCTCCCGCAGGTTCAAAAGTTCCTTTCCTTCCAAAAGGATGCTACCGCTCAGCTTTGCGTTCTTGGGCAGAAGACCCATAATAGACAGCAAAATGGAGCTCTTTCCTGAACCGGATTCGCCAACTATACACAGGATTTCTCCTCTGTTTAAGGAAAAGCTAACATTCTTTAAAACCTTTTTATCACCATAGCTTAGGGAAAGGTCTTTTACCTCAAGTAGCATTTATAAGCCTTTCAAAGGTGGGTTTTATGCGGTCGTAAAGTTCCCAAAGGTCTTGGGATATCACCTTTGTTTGGGCTACGGTGGGCATAAAATTTGTGTCTCCGTTCCACCTTGGGACTATGTGAAGATGAATGTGGCTTTCTAAGCCCGCACCCGCAGACCTGCCCAAATTGTAGCCAAGATTAAAGCCGTGGGGCTTTATAACCTCCTCCAAAGCTTTTATGGAGACAACCGTTAGCCTGTGAATTTCCAAAACCGTCTCCTGGTCCAAAAGACAAAAATTTCCTATGTGTTCTGTGGGGGCAACCATTAAATGCCCCGCATTGTATGGATATTTGTTAAATATCACAAAGGCTTTTTTACCTCTGTATAACACCAAATGATCCCTCAGCTTTTCCTCCGGTTTGGAGACTGCATCACACAAAAAGCACCCGGAAGTTTGGTCTATCTTTTCCACATATGCACCTCTCCAAGGAGCCCAAAGGAGGTTCATAGCCTCAAAAGCCTCCTTATTGTGGTTTCTACTTCCTCCTCTGTGGGCAGGTAGTCGTGTCTTTCCAGTTCCATGGTGTCCCTAAAGTAGAGCACCGTCGGAAAGTAAAAGATGCCCAAGTCTTCGGGAGTGGTGTTTTCTTCTGCGTTCATGGCAAAGAAATTGACCTTATCACCGTATATTGCCTTAAATTTGGCAAGAAGGTCAAAGAGCTCTTGATTTTTCTCTGAGCCGGGCTTATAAAAAGCGACCACCGCAGGTTTTTCGGCGGAGATCGCCCTGTCGTATATTTCCTTATCTGTCAGCTCTTCAAACATTTACCACACCTCCAAAGGTAATTTTATCCCAAAGCCTGTATGATTGAACTCATGGTTTGCGGATATGTGAGTATATATTTACTTAATAAGGAGGTGAAGAATGGGCTTGAAGAATACAGAGTTACCTCAGGTTGCCAATGCCCTCATGAACGCCATTCATGAGGAGGAGATGGAAATAATCAACGAGTTGTATGACGCATGTCTTAGGGAAGATGGGGAGAAGGTTGAACCCCTTTTAGAATTTATGTTGGCACACTTGGAAGATCACTTTTTAACGGAAGAGGAGCTAATGAGAGAGGCAGAATTTTTTGCCTATCCCATGCACAAGGCAGAGCACGATAGCATGAGAAAGGAGCTCAAGCTACTGTGGGAGAAATGGAAAAGAGAAAAAAGCTCAAGGGATATTAGTAGCTTTATAGAAAATAAGCTTGTTCCTTGGCTTTTGCTTCATATAGCAAGATGGGATTCTACCACCGCTCTACATTTGGGAGATTAAAAAAAACTTGCACTTTTTTTGTTTGGGATTATAATCTTGAGAAGATGTCAACTTTTGGCATCCATAGACTGGACTGGTTAGTGGTTAGCAAGGTGTTTCTTTGGAATGCTAAATGAAGTTGTCTTCAGATAGCTTGCCTCCTTTACTGTCATCCATATCATCATAGAGCTAAAAAGTTGACGTCCTAGCTTTGCCAAAAATCTGTCCAAACGATCTTCTTCTTCCACAAGAAATTCAAGGATTTCTTGAACTTTCTTAACCATTTACAGTTATATTTCACCTTCCGCTAATATCTTTGCTCCGTGTTCGTCTGAATAAAGCCTTTTATTATCCGAGTTAAATTCCGGTTTTAGGTCAACCAATAAATTCTCTAATGGAGGTTGTACTAAAGAATCCCTCATCGGGACACCCCTTCAGCGGATAAAGGAGCTAACCCTTCCTCTCCCTATCCCATACCCTTTCTACCAACACTGGCTTCAAAGGAGAAAGGTCTCTTGGCAAGACCTTTCCAAGGATAGGAAAGAGGAGGGCTACCTTCAGAACTTGCCAAGCACTTTGAAGGGTAGTTTTTGCTACCTTTCCCCGCTCAGGATTCCTTCCATCGGCTCCCTCACAAAAACTTGGGTCACTCTGAAGGCTTTGGAGAAAATTAGCTAACAGCTTCTTTGCACTTTTTACATTCATCACGCTTAGATTTTAGCTTTAAAACTCTTGTGTGTCAATGGGTTTGTATTTATTGAAAATGAAACTCATTTGATATATATTTAAGTGTATGCAAGGGGAATTGGAGAGCCTAAAGAGGGGCTTTGAGAGGTTTTTGAAAAACAAAGGGGGGAAGATCACAAAAGGGCGTTTTAAGATAATTGATATGATCGCCAACTACGGCGCACATTTTGAGATAGAGGACTTGGTCCGATGGATCTCCTCCCAAAACAAAAACGTGGCATCACGATCCACCATATACAGGACGGTCCGATTACTACAGGACTTTGGGGCTATAAGGGAGGTAATAAAGCTAAACAACAGGACAATCTATGAGTTTGTGGTAGGAAAGCAACATCACGAGCACCTAATATGCGTTGAATGTGGCAAGATCATAGAGTTCAACAAGGAAGAGATAGAACAACTGCAGGAAAAAGTTTGCGAAGAATACAACTTTACACCCATAAATCACCGCCTTGAAATATTTGGCATTTGCAGTGATTGTAAGGGAAAGGGTCATGAGAATAGAGTGGGGTGATCTACCCTTAAAAACCACAAGGGCAGGGCATATACAAAAGGAAAGGGAAAGCTTTGAGAAGGTTCTGGAGGAGGTGTCTTCTGGCAAAAACACACCGAACGTTCCTGCCTTGGTGGAAAAGGCTTCATTAAAGTATGGAATACCCAAGGAAATACTCATGGCTATAATAAATGTGGAGAGCGGGTTTAACCCAAGGGCTTACAACAAGAATAAGGATGGTACTGAGGACAGGGGGCTGATGCAGGTCAATTACCAGCATAACTTAGGGTTGATGAAGGAATATGGGATCACAGACCCAGAACAGCTTTACGACCCAGAGTTAAACATAGAGGTAGGTGCAAGGATCCTTTACGAGAATTACAAAAGGTTTGGCAACTGGGTTATGGCAATTAAAGCCTACAACGGTTTAAAAGCGGACAACTGGGATTACGTGAGGAAGGTTCTGAGCAAGGTTTCAGAACTTAGGCGTTCTTATTGAGCCACTGCATGAAGAAGTATATAAGCCAGCCAGTTATGGCAACATAAAGCCAAACAAAGGCGGTTATTGGTGCTATTTTTCTGTGCTTTTCAAACATGTTTTTAAAGGCATACCTTAGGGTAATAACTGCAAGGGGAAAATTCACGATGGCTAAAAGGGTATGCGTCCAGAGTATAAAGAGGAAGAGCCCTCTGTATGGTCCTGTGTAAGGCTGTGGAGGGTAAAGGATGCTTTTCAACACATAGAGTAAAACGAATACTATGGCAAAAATGGAAGCGTTGATCATGAAAAATCTGTGAACCTCTCTCTTGCCCTTTTTGATGAAGAACAGCCCAGCCAATATGGAAAGACCGCTTATGCCTATGGTGATCAAGCTGAGGTAGTTTAACAGTGAGTAGCTCATTTTGTGTATTATATCATAGTCGGCTTATAATTTTTGTATATGGATACAGCTGAACTACTGAAAAGTATAAAGGTGGGAGAACTGCACGAGATTATTACCACTTGGCAAGGAGTGCCTGTGAGGATCAAGCAGAAGGTAAGATGGGTTTCGGTGCCTGATCGGTTCGTCAGCTTTGACTTTTCGGACTGCAAGTTCAGACGAGCATTTAGTAAGGAGAAGGTGTATGTAAAGCTGGGTGAGTTGTATCTTGAGTGTGATATATTCAGCAACATTAGGGACGAGCTGGTTCTGTATGTTAATACGGTGAGCCCGCCCCCACCCATGGTTATGAGGGAGTTTGTAAGGGTTGAACCTTCAGAAAGCAAGCCTGTGTATGTTTCCTTTTGCGCTGGAGAAGAGTGCATAGTTTCTTTTAAGGCAGTGGATGTAAGCGAAAGTGGTGTGGGTGTAATGCTATCAAAGGAAGATGTTACTAAAATTCTCTCTATGCTAAATACTCCCGAAGGGGAGCCTTACCATAAAACCTTTTCTATGGTAATAGAACTGCCTGAGGAAGGGAGCATCTCTGCCATTGGAGAGCTAAAAAACATATTGAGTAAAGAGGAGGACATATACGTTAGGCTTGGGTTCAAGATTGAGCTTAAACCTGCGGACCTGAGAAAAATCAGAAGCTATATAATGAAGCGCCAGAGGGAAATACTGGATAAACTAAGGTCTCTATGAACCTCTTGATCAAGCTCTCTCTTAGGTATCTCTTAAGCGTTAGGGGTTCTACTCTGATAATATCTCTAATAGCTTTTGTGGGAATATTCCTAAGTGTAAGCGCAGTGCTTCTTACGATGGGCGCCTTCTCGGGTTTTCAGAAGGCTCTAAAGGAGAAAATTTTGGCTACTACGCCTCATGTTATAGTTAGTCTCCTCAACGATGACTTTGTTATAAAAGAGGACGAATTCAGAAAACTGCCCGAGATAAAAAAGGTGGAGTACGTGGTCCTTTACAGTGGAGTGATTTCAAAGGAGGGGAGGGTGCATGCGGTCAGTGTTAAGGGGTTAAGAAATTTAAAGGGAGAGGGCGTTCTTGTGGGAGAGGGACTTGCGGACATTCTTGGCATAGAGAAGGGTCAGGAGGTCGCCTTAGTCTCTCCCCTTGGTGTTAGAACTCCATTGGGCTTTGTGCCAAAGGTGGGGCAGTTTAAAGTGATTGGGTTCATAAAGACGGGTGCCATGCATCAGGACTATTTTACGGTGGCAATGCCGGTAGAGGAGGCAGAAAAGTTCTTTGGAGACAGCTGGCAGATGAAGGGCTATGAAATATACCTAAAAGACCCATACCAGGCTCAGGAGGTAAAAGAGAAAGTGGAAAAGATCTTTGGCTTTTCCGCCATTGTGCGTTCTTGGATAGACCTAAACCAACAGCTCTTTAACGCCCTGCAGTTGGAAAAGGTTGCCATCTTTTTTGTGCTTTTGCTTATGACCACCCTGTCCTCCTTTAACATCACGAGCTTGCTCTTTCTAAAGGTAAGGGACAAGGTAAGGGACATAGCGGTCTTGAGAACTTACGGCTTTAAGAGAAAGGATGTTATGCTGACGTTTCTATTTCAAGGTATTATATTGGGCTTGGGTGGTGCCCTCTTTGGCATAACTTTGGCTTTGGTGGGGCAGTTTTTTATAAACCAATACAAGCTAATAAGGGTACCCGCGGATGTGTATTTAATGGACCACATTCCCTGTGCCATAGAGCTCACAGATTTGGCAATTACCTTTTTTGTAGCCCTATTTATATCCCTGATGGCGAGCCTTGCTCCCTCTTATAGGGCAAGCAAGCTGAGCGTGGTAGAAATCCTAAGAAAGGACTGAAACCAAGGAGCATTCCAAACTGTAAGGGTTTGCCCTTTCAACCCTCACCAGGACAGTTTTGCCCAAAAGCTCCTCCGGACCTTGAAGGGTAGCCCACCTATTGGTTAGAGTTCTGCCCACCAATTTCCCATCTTCGTAGCTTTCCAAAAGCACCTCCTGAAGAGTGCCCTCGTATTCTTTGGCGATCTCGGAGAGATTTTTCTTTTGTAAGTTCAACAGCCTTGTCATCCTTTGGGTTTTTACATCGTCCGGCACCTGTCCTTCCATGAAGTAGGCGGGCGTGTCCGGTCTTGGAGAGAACTTAAAGGAAAAGACCTGTTCAAAACGCACCTTTTCCAGAAGGTCAAGGGTATGCTCAAAGTCCTCCTCTGTTTCAGTGGGAAAGCCCACGATAACGTCTGTGGAGAAGGTTATACCCTTTTTATACTCCCTCAGGATTTGAATTTTTTCCAAATACTCCTCCTTTGTGTAGCCCCTGTCCATTAGGGCTAAGATCCTATTGGAACCAGCTTGGAAGGGAAGATGCACATGGGGGCAAACGGTTGGGATTTCTCCCACAGCCTTGGCGATCCTCCCGTCCATATCTTTGGGATGTCCTGTGGTAAATCTTATCCTTTTGACACCTTCCACCTGAGCGACTTCGTAAAGGAGGTCTGCAAAGTGCATGCCAATGTCTTGTCCCCATGCGGTTACATTCTGCCCCAGTAGATGGATCTCTTTCACTCCATCCTCCACCAGGGCTTTGACTTCGGAGAGAATGCTCTGTAGGCTCCTTGACCTTTGTCTTCCGCGGGTCTTTGGCACCACGCAGTAAGTGCAGTTCTTGTCGCACCCTTTCATAACAGTTACATAGGCGCAGTATTGGTTATCTCTTACAGTTGGGTAATCCCAAAGCTTGTCCTCGTCCTCTGGAGGTTCCTCAAGGATGGCTATGGCTTTGTATCCCGCCTGTGCTTGCTGGATAAGTTGGGGCAGTTGATGGATGTTAAAAGAAGAGAACATCAGGTCTATCACCGGTGCCTTATTGACAAGCTCTGCACCCATCCTTTGGGCTAAGCACCCACACACACCTATGATTACCTTAGGATTCTTTTCCTTTATCTTCCTGTATTCTCCTAAGTGAGAATAAACCTTTTGGTCGGGCTTTTCTCGGATGGTGCAGGTGTTCAAAAGGATAAGGTCTGCCTCTTCGTAGTCCTGTGCCTGTTCGTAGCCAAGGCTCTTTAAAATGCCCTTTATCCTCTCCGAGTCGTTAAAGTTCATCTGACAGCCAAAGGTCTTTATGTAGAACTTCATAAGTGAAAATATTAAAGCTTATAATATTTGTGTGCAAGTAGTAAGCACAAAGGATATAGACAAAGTAGTCCGGGTATTGAAGGAAGGTGGCATAGTCTGTGCGCCCACCGATACCATCTACGGGCTTTTGGCGGATGCGGATAACAGAAAGGCGGTGGAAAGGCTTTACGAGTTAAGAAGACCCTCCGGCAGACCCTTTATAGTGCTGATCCCTGATGTGGAGGATGCCCTGAACTTTGACATACGCATGCCAAGGCTTGGCTTTGCGCTCCTTAGCTTGGGTTTAACGGTTATCTTTCAAAAGAGAACCACCATACCCACCTACCTAACTCGGTGGAGAAAGAGCCTGGCACTGCGGGTTCCAAGCCGAGGCACCTTTATAACAAAGCTTATGAAAAAGTTCGGCGGACCTCTGGTAGCACCCAGTGCAAACCCAGAGGGTATGCCCCCCGCAAGGGATGTAAAAGAGGCTATGGATTATTTTGGGGATAAAATAGACCTTTATGTGAGAGGGGCAAAGCTTGAGGGCAAGCCCTCCACCATCGTGAAATTTGTCAGCGACAAAGCCATAAAGATCGTAAGGGAGGGCAATGTACCAAAGGAAAAGGTCTTTCAAACAGTGCTCCTTTATCAAGATATAGGGGACCTTGTGCTCTCAGACACCCTTCCTTTTCTCTTTGAGCCTCTCCTTTAGGGTTTTTCTCTTGGGTTTGTCCGCTTTACCCTCCGCACCACTAAAGACCGCAGACTTTAAGAGTCTTTCCCTTTCCTCCTCTTCCTTTCTTACCTGCTCTTCCACCTCCTCTTGGGAGGCGATCTGAACTTTAATCAGATCCTGCAGAACCCTTTCCTTTAGGGTAAAGAGCATGTTCTCAAAGAGCAAAAAGGCTTCCTTTTTGTATTCTATTAGTGGGTCCCTTGCGGCGTAGCCCCTTAGGTATATACCCTCTCTGAGCCTGTCAAGGATGTGAAGGTGTTCTCTCCAGAGATGGTCCAAGTTAGAAAGGGCAATGGTTTTGAGAATTTCCTTAAAGAGGGCTTCTCCCCACTGTCCTTTTTTCTCCTCCAAGAGTTTTAAAACCTCCGAAACGAGCACCTCCAAGAGCTCTTCCTTATCCCTGACATTGGGAATGGTTATATCCCTTCCCGTTAGCTCCCGCATATAGTCTTGTAGGGGTTTTAGGTCCCAAAGCTCTGGTTCTTCCTCTGGTAAAAGCTCTGCGACCTTTTGATTCAATAGGTCCCCTGTCCATTCCTTTAGGTATTCTTCCAAGTCCTTGCCTTCCAATAGGTCCCTTCGCATGCTGTATATGGCTTGCCTTTGGATGTTTGCCACGTTGTCGTACTCCAAGAGGCGCTTCCTTATCTGAAAGTTCTGGGCTTCTATCCTCTTTTGTGCGTTCTGGATTGCCTTTGTTACCATCCTGCTTTCTATGGGCTCCCCCTCTGGAATTTTGAGAAACTCCATCATCTTTTTTACCCTGTCTCCGCCAAAGAGCCTTAGCAGGTCGTCCTCAAGGGAAAGGATAAAGCGGGATTCGCCGGGGTCCCCTTGTCTTCCCGCTCTACCCCTCAGCTGGTTGTCAATCCTTCTTGATTCGTGCCTTTCTGTGCCGATGACCAAAAGTCCCCCCAGTTCTATAACCTTTTTCTTTTCCTCTTCCGTTATCCTGTAAGCTTCCTCTAAGGCTTGCTTCCACTCCTCTTGGGTGGCGTTCTCGGGTGTCTTACCCTTTTTCCTAAGGATCTCCTTTGCCAAGTATTCGGGGTTTCCACCCAGAAGTATGTCCGTTCCCCTTCCTGCCATGTTGGTGGAGATGGTAACCGCCCCCAACCTTCCCGCCTGGGCTATGATCTCCGCCTCCTTTTCGTGATGTTTAGCGTTCAACACATTGTGAGGAATTTTTCTCTTCTCAAGGAGCTTTGAAAGATGCTCCGAGTCCTCTATGGAAATGGTGCCCACAAGAATAGGTCTTCCCTTCTTGTGTTCTTCTTCTATCAGCTTAACCACCGCGGACCATTTTTCATTCTTCGTCTTAAAGACCATATCTGGCAGGTCTTTTCTACGCATAGGCTTGTGGGTGGGAACCACGATCACATCAAGCCCGTAGATCTCTTTGAACTCTAAGGCTTCCGTTTCTGCGGTGCCCGTCATACCCGCCAACTTTTGATAGAGCCTAAAGTAGTTTTGGAATGTTATGCTTGCTAAGGTCTGGTTTTCCTGCTGGACAGGGACGCCTTCCTTTACCTCTATGGCTTGATGGAGCCCGTCGGACCACCTCCTACCCGGAAGGACCCTTCCGGTGAATTCATCCACTATCAAAACCTCTCCATCCCTAACTATGTAATGCACATCCCTTTTAAAAAGTTCGTGTGCCCTGATGGCTTGGTTTATAGCATGCAGAAGGTCTATATGTTTAAGGTCATAAAGGTTTTCAATACCCAAGAACTCCTCAAGCTTTCTTATGCCCTCCTCTTTGAGTTGCACCGTTCTGTTCTTTTCATCCACCACATAGTCTTCATCTCTCCGTAGCTGTCTTACCGCTTGGTCAGCCTTGTAATAGACGGAGGTGTCCATCTGGGAGGGTCCGGAGATGATTAGGGGCACCCTTGCCTCATCTATGAGGATGGAATCCACCTCGTCCACTATGGCGTAGTGATGACCCTTTACTTGGACGATCTCCTCAAGGCTAAAAGCCATGTTGTCCCGCAAATAATCAAAGCCAAATTCGTTGTTGGTGCCGTAGGTTATGTGGGCTTGATAGGCTGACCTTCTGTCGCAGGGCTCCAGTTTTGTAAAGAAGGCTTTCTTGGCGGACACATTTACCATTTCGGAGGGCAAAATTTCCTCAAAGTAGCCCTTGGACCAAACCCTCCAGTCTTCCTCTATTGCCCTTTGAGCCAGTTCCTCATCCACCCACTCCACCCAGTAGGAGCTGTAATCGGAGTTTATTACACCCACTTCTAAGCCCAAAAACTTGTATATGGGACCCATCCATTGGGCGTCCCTTCTTGCCAAGTAGTCGTTAACCGTCACCACATGGACGCCCCTGTCCGTTAATGCATTGGCGTAGGCGGAGGATGTTGCCACCAAGGTCTTTCCCTCTCCCGTCTTCATCTCTGCGATCTTGCCCTCATGAAGGACAAGCCCACCCAAAAGTTGCACATCAAAGAACCTTAGCCCGATGGTCCTCTTTCCCGCCTCTCTCACCAGGGCAAAGGCAAGGAGCACCTCTTCGGTTATCCTACCTTTGGTGATCTGGTCCTTTAACTCCTCATTCTGGGACACTTTGTAAAAAAGGTCCCTTGAGAGGGAGACAAGCTCCTTGTTGGTGAGCCCATCCAACTCCTTTTCCTTTTGGTTGATCTTCTCCACAAACTTTCTTAGGCGCTTTACTTCCCTTTCGTTTTTCGTGCCAACGATCTTCTTTAAAAGCCAATCTATCATAGCAATAAGTATATTACAGCTCCACCATCACCTCTTCCAGTAGCTTAATGAGTTTGCTTAGCCTTTCCTGTTCTTGTTTTAGCTCTTCCACACTTTGCTTTGTCTTTTCCACCTCTTCTGGTGGAGCCTTCTCCAAAAAGTTTGGGCTCTTTAGCCTTGCGGACAGATTATCAAGTGTCCTTTCCACCTCTTGGAGCTTTCTTTTGTAAGATTGGATTAACTCCTCCACCTTTGCACCAAATTCCACGGGGATGTAAAACTCAAAATCCTTTGAAAAGCCCGCTATGGTGGCTGGGGGTCTTTCTTGAACCTCCACCAGCTCCTCCACCTTTGCCAAAGAGAGGATGTACTCTTTGAACTCCTCCACAAGCCCTTTAGAGTCCTCAGCCCTATAGTAGAGCTTAATCTTCCTGGCGGGTTCTATTCTAAGGTCGCTACGCAGTGCCCTTATGGAGGTGCTAATTTCCTTGAGCCTTTCAATCTTTTCCTTTGCCTGCGGATAGACCTCTTGGGGGTTGTATTGGGGAAATTCCTCCAGAGAGATGCTCTCCTTTACTGCAGTGGGAAGGTTCAAGTACAGCTCCTCCGTAATGTAGGGAATAAAGGGGTGCAAGAGCTTTAGAATACGGTCAAAGGTCATGAGCAAAAAGGACTGGGCGGTGATCCTTTCCCTTTCAATCCTCTCCTTTTCCTCCGGTGGGGTTCCCTCTTCCACCTTGGCGTAGAGCCTTAGCTTGCACATTTCTATATACCAATCGCAAAACTCAGACCAAACAAAGTCGTAAAGGGCTTGGGAAGCGTTGGAGAACTTATACTCGGAGAGAGCATTATTTACCTCCTGGGCGGTCTCGTTGAGAAGGGTCAAGATCCAAAGGTCCTCTACCCTTGGCGGTGCAGAGTAGGGCAGCTTTGTTAGAAGGTCTTCGTCCAAGTTCATCAGTATAAACCTGCCCGCGTTCCAAAGCTTGTTGGCAAAGTGCTTGTATCCCTCAAACCTTTTTTCCGAGAGCCTTATATCTCTGCCTTGCTGGGTTAGGATCGCCAAGGTGAACCTCAGGGCGTCCGCACCATACTTTTCTATTATGTCAAGGGGGTCTATCACATTTCCCTTGGTCTTGGACATCTTCTGTCCCTTTTCATCCCTAACCAGGGCATGTATATAGACATCCCTGAAGGGAATGTCCTTCATAAAGAACATGCCCATCATGATCATCCGGGCTACCCAAAAGAAGATGATGTCAAAGCCCGTTACCAAAAGGTCTGTTGGGTAAAGTTTTAGGTCCTCGGTGTTTTCCGGAAAGCCAAAGACACCAAAGGGCCATAGGGCGGACGAAAACCAAGTGTCCAAAACATCCTTCTCCCAATCAAGCTTATCAGAACCGCAGTTTTTACAGTAAAGCATAAACTTGAACTTCTTAGTTTGGGAGTTGTACTTGTACCTAACACTACGGTTGGCGAGCAATGCGGTAGGGTTTAGGTCTTGGGTGAAAAAGAGCCTCAAAGAGTGGGTGGATACATCGGTGGAGTGGTATTTATGAAAGACAAACCTTTTGTAAAATTCCAAGACCGTTATCTCCGGATGGACAAAGGACGGAGACTTTAGAACCTCCTCCACCTCCTCCGGCGTGAATTCTTCTTTGACCTTGCCGTCAGCGATCAGGTTGAAAATTAGCTTGTCGTAGACCCTATCAAAGTCGTCGTCGGTGAAAACGTTTATATGCCCACAGTCTTTGCAATACCAGACGGGTATTCTGTGTCCCCACCATATCTGCCTTGAGATACACCAGTCTTTGAGGTTTTCCATCCACTGAAGGTATATCTTCTTCCAGTTTTCGGGCACAAAGGCTACCCTTTTTTCCTCTTCCCAAACTTCCTTTTCCCTCTCCCACTTTACCCTCAAAGACTTTTGAACAGGCTCCAGCTGAACCTCTCCCTTTTCTAAGAGCCTTTGCCCCTTGTCATCCAAGAGCTTTAACCCCTCTTGGTCTGCTATCAGCATGAACTCGCCGGAGAGGTTCTCATCCGAGTATTCCCTGATAAGGGTTATCGTTCCTTTTACCTTCAGGAGCATGTGGGCATTTTTATGCTCCTTTGCCTTCTCCTTTGCTACCTCCAAGAGCTCCTCCCTTCCCTCCGGGATGTATATGAAGGACAGCCCACCCTCCTTTTTGCCCACCAAAAAGTCTATGCCTTCTTTGATAACAACCACCAGCTTAGTCTTTGAGCCCTCCGCAACTTTTATAACCACCGCCAAGCCTTGAACGGACAGAACCTGAAGGCTTAGTTCCCTTTCTTGCCTTTGGGTGTAGCCAAGCACCGCCTTTATGGCTGGCTCCTTTATCCTTGGGTCGGAGACCTTTAAGAACCACTGGGTGGACACCATGGGCTCAAGGATGGTTTTACACCGGTAGCATTTCCCCACCGCGTGCCTGTGGCTTTCCACCTTTTCAAGGAGTCCCAACTCTTCCAACCTTTGGACGATCCTCTGCCTTGCGGTATATCTATCCAAGCCCGCAAACTCTCCACCCTTTTCGTTTATCCGTGCAAATTGGTCCATTATTTGAACCATGGGAAGGTTGTGGCTCTTTCCTATCTCAAAGTCCAAAGGATCGTGGGCGGGTGTGATCTTCACCGCACCCGTTCCAAACTCAGGCTTCACCCTTTCGTCCGCTATTATTGGTATTCTTCTACCTATCAAGGGCAATATGGCGTACTTTCCAACCAAGTGCTTATATCTTTCGTCCTCGGGATGGACTGCAACCGCTGTGTCTCCCAGCATGGTCTCGGGTCTTGTGGTAGCAACGGTTATATAACCGCTTCCATCCTCCAAGGGATACTTTATGTAATAAAGCTTTCCTTCTTCTTCTTCGTGCTCTACCTCAAGGTCCGAGAGGGCGGTCAGGTCCTTTGGACACCAATTGACTATGTACTCACCCCTGTATATTAGACCTTCTTCGTAGAGCCTTCTGAAGGCGTACCTGACGAGCCTTGAAAAGCCCTCATCCAAGGTAAACCTTTCCCTTTGCCAATCTACGCTGGCACCAAGCTTTATAAGTTGCTCCCTTATGCTATTTCTGGAGATGGGCACCCACTCCCAAACCCTCTTTAAAAACTCCTCCCTTCCCATCTCAAGGCGGTTTTTACCCTCCTCTTGGATCTTTTTATCCACCACATACTGGGTAGCTATGCCCGCATGGTCAAAGCCCGGCACCCAAACCACATCTTTTCCTAACATCCTCTGCCAACGGCACACAATATCCTGAAGGGTTATGTTGAGGGCGTGTCCCATATGCAAAGAGCCCGTCACATTGGGCGGAGGAATCACCACCGAGAACTTATTCCTTGGCTTTTCTATGTGATAGAGCTTTTGGGAGAACCACCTTTGGGCGTGCTTTTTTTCAATCTCCGTGTGGTTGTATTCTTTTATGTCCTTCATAAAGAGAAAATTATAAGCTAATCCAAGATCTCCACCACACCCCTGTCTATGACCTTGCCCCTGAGCAGTTTCCCGCCGGAGGTCTTTATTCGGACCACCTTTCCCACATATCCCACATCCAAGGCGGTTCCCTGTCCCTCAATTTGTATATTTCCACTACGAAAAATCACCTTTATTAGGTCTCCCCTATTTACCGCTGGCGATAGTTTCATAACGGACCTTCTGAGTATTGAACCCTTTGGAATGTCCGTGCTTGCCCTGTAGTCCTTTAGCTCCTTTGGGTCTATGAGAAGGTCCTTGGGAACGCTTTTGAGCCATCTCTCTTCCACATCAAAGAGCTCTGCAGAGAGCAATTCTCCCTTTTTTATGTCCTCCCTTGCCCTTAAGAGCTTTGCCCTCCAGAGGGCATCCACCACCGCGGTGTATCTATTCCCTTCAAACTGAAGGTAGGCAAAAGCTCGCACCTTTCCGTATTCCATATCAAGCTCCACCTTTGGCACTCCCTCTCCCTTTCCATCCCAGTTCAGAAGAACAACCTTGTTAATCCTAACATCCTCGCCAAATTTTTCCTTTACTTGCCTTTCAACAAAAGCGTTTAGCTCCTCCTTGGTCCAACAGAAGGCAAAGGAGAAGGCAAACAAAAGGTTAAGTAGCCTCAACATTTACCAGCATAAGCCTCCTTATCAATGTGGCTGGCTCCACCTCCTTTGGACATACATTGTTGCACTTATTACAGGATAGGCAGTTATACAGCCTTCCCTCCAGGGCTTGGATTAGGCGTTTTTTGTTTTCGCCATCCCTTGGGTCCAAAAGGAGCCTGTAAAACTTGGCAAAGAAGAGGGGACCTGCGTAGGCACTTTCTAAAATCTGAGGACAGTAGGACTGACAGGCAAGGCACAAAATACAGTCTGCGGAGTTTTCTATACTCTTGCTTAGTTGAGGGTCTATTCGGACTTCCTTTTGACTGCCCTTCACCCAGAGGGAGAGCTCTTTGATCTTTTGAGGGATCACCTCATGATCCACCACCAAATCCCTGATCACTTTAAAGTTTTTGAGGGGTTCAATGAGCACCTCTTGCCCACTGAGCACATAGGGAAGCACCTGCTCTTTGCAGGCAAGCTTTGGAAAGTGGTTTATGTATATAGCACATGTCCCACATATTCCCGCCCTGCAAAAGTGCCTAAAGCTTAATGTCTCATCTTGGTTTTCCTTGATCCTCTGCAGGGCGGAAAGGAATGTCATTCCCTCCTCGTAGGGCACCTCAAAGGACTGATACCAAACTCTGCCATCCTGTTCCCTTCTGATTTTCAACCTCAACTGCATAATCTAAATAAAATATGCCAAATCGGGAGAAAAGAGTTTCCATCACACCTTTTTATTAACCCTACCCTCTTCCCCCTGTTTGAAAGTACTTTGTAAAAGCTCAAGCCTTGCCTTCATCTCTTGTATGGTTGCCCTCTGGGCTACCGCATAGTCTTGAGGAGAGGGATCAGATGGTGCAAGGGCTGCCCTTTTTACAATTTCCATCTTCCGAATGGTCTCCTCTGGTGTCTCCTCTTCAGAGACATCTATGCTAACCTCTCCCCCCGTGATGTAAAGCTTGCCATCTGGTCCTCTCGTATAGCTATACCTAATAGCCCCCGCATACTGGCCTCCTACCGCCTTGTGTGCCATCTCATGGGCTATAACCCTCTCCTCTGTTCTTTTAAGCCTTTCCACAACCATTCGGATTTTTTGTTCATCCAGCTGATTTTTCACTTTTTCTTTAAACTTCTGACTGATTAGTTGATCATCCCTTGTAAGAGAACTTAGCGAAATTGGAATCGGACTGCCGACAAGCATTTTTCCACACCTCTTTACTATGTATTTTAAAAAATCACTTGCCTTAGCAAGTCCCAATTATAGCTTGTCAGATTCCTGCACAATGTTATATTTATATTTATCTCTAAGGGGGCGAACGGTTTCGACGGGGTTCGCAGGCTTAGGGAAGCAGGCAGGGTGGCAACCTTAACAGCCACTCAAAACACTTCCCGAGCGCGAACTCGCTCTCGCTGCCTAACAGAGGCAGCGGCCCACTGATGGCTCTGCGGGTGGGCTGTCAGATGGGTTCATAGACACCCGCTAAGAGGGAAGGATTGGCGTGGTCCTCCCTCTGAAAAGGCACACGCCTCGCCACTCCCTTGCTTGCCAGTGGGCAAGGGATGGTTAAAGGCAAGCACTGGCTAAGCCTGTAGAAGCCCTAAAAGCTGGGCGAACCTCGGACGAGGGTTCGATTCCCTCCGCCTCCACCATTAAAATATTCTCATGGAAATAAAAGCCTTTCGGTGGGAGTATGGCAAGCTTTTGCTCCTTGACCAAAGAAAGCTTCCAGAAGTGGAGGAGTGGGTAGTTTTGGAGGACCACCTTCAGACTGCACAGGCTATAAAGGATATGATGGTGAGGGGGGCACCCGCCATTGGTTGCGTCTCCGCCTATGGGTTTTTGATAGGAGTTAGAAAAGGGGAAGACCCAAAGGTAGTCTATGAGATATTAAAAAACACAAGACCAACCGCTTACAATCTCTTTTATGCCCTAAATAGGATGATGGAAGCCTACGAGAGAGGGGAGGACTTGGAGGCAACCGCCAGGGCTATTGAAGAAGAAGACTACTTGGCAAACAAAAAGATGGCACAGTTTGGAAACGAGCTTATTCCAAAAAACGCCAAAATTCTTACCCACTGCAACACGGGAGCCTTGGCTACCGCCGGCTATGGCACTGCCCTTGGAGTCATAAGAGAAGCCCACTATTCTAAAAAATCCATTTTTGTTTGGGTGGACGAAACAAGACCTTACCTTCAGGGTTCAAGGCTCACCGCGTGGGAGCTCAGCAAAGAAAACATCCCTCACAAGATAATTACCGACTCTACCGCAGGCTTTTTGATGAAGAGGGGGCTCGTGGATTGCGTAATCGTAGGTGCGGACAGGATCACAAAAAGGGGAGATGTGGCAAACAAAATAGGCACATATGCCCTCTCCGTCTTGGCAAAAGCCCATGGCATACCCTTTTATGTGGTAGCACCCAGCTCCACCATAGACCCAAGCTTAGAAAGAGGAGAGGACATACCCATAGAAGAACGCCCTGAGGAGGAAGTGAAAGCCTTCAAAAACTGCCAGTTTGCGCCAAAAGAATCTCCTGCCCTTCACTTAGCCTTTGACATAACTCCCGCAGAGAACATCACCGCCATAATCACAGAAAAAGGAATCTGGAAGCTATCATGAACATTTTGGAATATCAAAAAGGGCTAAAGTTAGAAAAGATCAAACCCTTTAACCTGATATACTCCGAAGAGGATTACCTGCTTTCAGTTTTTGTAGAAAAGCTGTCCGAACTGGCACCCTTGAGGGTCCTTTGGGGGTCTGAGCTGGACCTTCAGAGTTTTCTCAGTCTTTTGGGTGAAAGCGGTCTCTTTACCAAAAGTCAAAGGGAGCTGATATTAGTAAAAGAGGGAGAACAGCTCTTAAAAAAGCTGAAGGACCCAAAGCTGATCAAGGGCTTAGCCAACCGGATGAAAACAAAGGCGGTTTTTATAGTCCTTAAGGAAAAGCTGGATAAATCCACCCTTCAGAAAGAACCCTACAAAACACTGTTGGAACTGGGAGATTTCCTAGAGGCAAAAAAGTTAGACAAGAGAAAGGTAAGGGAGATGGTAAAAAACAAGGTGGAAAAGGCTGGGAAGAAGATAGAAGAAAAAGCCCTTGACTATCTCCTTGAAATAGCGGGCGACGACCTTCTATTTTTGAGGGGAGAGGTGGAAAAGTTGATCCTGTATGCAGAAAGAGAGATCACCCTTGAAGATGTTAAAAAAGTATGCATAACCCAAAAGGAGAGCGACCTATTTGAATTTTTGGATGCCTTTTTTAGCAAAGATTTAGAAAAGTCCCTATTGACCCTTTCTTCCCTCTTCAGAACGGGCATCTACCCCCTTGCCATTCTTTCAACCTTAGTCAATTACACCCTAAGGCTTTTGACGGTCAAAAAGAGCCAAGGAAAAACAGAGGATATACTGGGCGAGCTGGGCGTAAAACACCCCTTTGCCATTCACAATCACAAAAGGTATCTTTCCAATTTCACGGAACAAGATTTAGAAAGGCTTTTAGAAAGGCTTTACTGGTTAGACATTTCCATAAAAACCTTCTTTAACCAACCAGAAAAAACAATAACAAACATGGTAATAGATTACTTGGCAAAAATAGAGACAGAAGCCCCCTTGGAGGAGGCTGAATAAGGTGTTTTACCTGCTTTTAGCCTTCCTTAGCTCCTTTCTTGCCTGCTATTTTCTTTTAAAGCTTTCCACACAAAGGGCTTTGGACCATACGGAGGGAGTTCAAAAGTTCCACAGCTGGAGGGCATTAAGGCTCGGCGGAGTTGCCTTGATGATTTCTCTTATAACCTCCGGTACAGCCTTTTACCTTTCGGGCAAAGACTTTGCAAAGGAATACATCTTGGTGATCCTTTCCTCTTTACCGGTTTTCTTGGGTGGTCTTGCGGAGGATTTAACAAAAAAAGTGGGACCAAAATCAAGGCTATTTATGGCTTTTATCTCCGGAATATTAGCTTTTTTGCTTTTGGGTACCCATCTAAAGCGCATTGATGTTCCTATTTTGGACTTTGTTCTTTCCAACTATCTGATATTTTCTGTCCTTTTTACATCCTTTGCCCTTGCGGGCGTGTCTAACGCGGTGAATATAATAGACGGCTTTAACGGACTTGCCAGCGGTGTGCTAATGATAAGCTTTCTTGCATACGCTTACGTTTCCTATCTTCTGGGAGATTTCTTTTTGCTCTACCTTAGCCTGACCCTCACCTTTGCCCTAATTGGCTTTTTCTTCTGGAACTTCCCATTTGGCTACGTATTCTTAGGAGATGGCGGAGCATACCTTTTAGGCTTTTTGGCTGGGCTTTTGGGAGTTTTAGTAGTGGAAAGGCATCCAGAAGTCTCCCCCTGGTTTCCCCTCTTGCTTTTACTCTATCCCATTTATGAGACAGTATTTTCAATCCTGAGACGAAAACTTATGCGTGGTTTTTCTCCATTCCAACCAGACGCCATACACTTACATACCCTAATCTACAAAAGAGTAGTTATGAAACACATTGGTAGCCTATTGCCAACATTCCTAACCAACTCCCTCACCTCTCCCTACCTCTGGTTTATAACTTTTATCTGCGTTATACCTGCGGCGCTCTTTTGGAATAGGACCATTCTTTTAATGCTTTTTAGCATACTTTTTATGCTGTTTTACACTTGGCTTTATTTTAGGATCATCAGGTTCAAAACACCAGAATTTCTAATATTGCCCCTTAAGATTTTGAAGGAACGGCTTCAATAAGATTGATATATTCTCTCACTATTTTCTCTACGCTGTATTTGCCTTCCGCCAACCTTCTACCCGCCTTGCCAAACTCTCTGAGCTTTTCATCTCTCAACTCAACCATTCTCTTCATCGCCAAATACAAACTCTCCACATCTTTTGGCTTTACCAAAAATCCATTAACCCCATCAACGCATACATTCCTGCAACCGGGTGCGTCGGTGGTTATTATGGGTCTTTCCATAGCCATGGCTTCAAGCAAAACCCTCGGAACACCTTCCCTGTATGATGGCAGAACTACACAATTTGCCATGCAATAAAATGGTCGAACATCCTCTTGGAAGCCATGCCATTCAATTAAACCTTCTTTCATCCGTTTTTCAAGCTCTCCTTTACTAACTGAATTGGGATTTCCCTCATCTGGGTTTCCGACGATGATAAGCTTTACCTTTGGCTTTTCTTTTTTCAACCTTTCAAAAGCCTTTGTTAGTTCATAAATTCCTTTATCTGTTAAGAGCCTTCCCACAAAAAGGAAAGTAAATTCATCTTTTTTTGCTTCTTTGCATAATTCAGGGTCAAGGTGCTTTAAATCCACCCCTGAGCTTTCAATAAGAAGACATTCTCCTTCGCATAACTTTTCAAGAGTTTTCATATCCTCTGAGTTCTGAAACACAACCGCCCTATTAAATCTAAAGGCAAGCCAGTATAAAAGTTTTACAAACTTGGTGAGCCAGCTTTCCCTTATAAACACATACCCAAGCCCGGTTATTACACTTATTGATGGGATACCAAGCAAGCCCGCGGATATGGAGCCATAGATGTTTGGCTTTATGGTAAAGTTAATAACAAGGTCTGGTTTTAGCCTTCTAAAAAGCAAAAAATATTCAAAAAACAGCTTAAGGTCTTTAATAGGATTTGTCCCTTTTCTGTCTAGGTTTTTCACTGAAAAAAAACTAAATTCCCTTCTCAACAACTCCGAATACTTCCCATCCTCCGGAGAGACTGCCATAACTTCATAACCTTTCTCTTTTAAAGCCCTCATCAAGTGAAGCCTAAAGTTGTATAGACTGAAAGCAGTGTTTGAAGATAAAACTATCCTTTCCTGTTTTTTCTTTTCCATGTCTTAGACTCTATATTTTTTTCTACAACCTCCAATAGATGAACCCAAGCTCTTCCGCATCTTTTCCATCAAAAACCCCCTTTATGTCAAAAAGTATTGATGGCTCAAGGGATAACCTTTTAAACTCTTCTAAGTTAAATGTTTCAAGGAATACCCTATGCCTTACCGCATACAAAATAGCATCGTAAGGAGCCTTTGCTTTGTAATCCTTTTCAAGCTCTATATCAAACTCCTCCTTCACTTCTTCCCCCCTTGCTATTGGGTCATAGACCACGGGTTCAATTCCAAACTCTCTAAGTTCTTTTATAACTTCAAAAACTTTGCTGTTTCTGACATCTGGCACATTCTCCTTAAAGGTTATCCCAAGCACTAAAACTTTTGCACCCTTTACCTGCTTTCCTGCCTTAATAAGCGTTTTTACAAGCTCATGGGCTACATAAACGGGAATTTCTTCGTTTATTCTCCTTCCTGCTAAAATAAGCTCAGGCACATAACCAACTTCTAAAGATTTATGGGCAAGGTAATATGGGTCCACCGGAATGCAATGCCCTCCCACAAGCCCCGGTTCAAATCTCAAGAAGTTCCACTTGGTTCCTGCAGCTTTTAAAACCTCTCTTGTGTCAAGTCCAAGTCTATGGAATATAAGGGCTAACTCGTTTATAAAGGCTATGTTTATGTCCCTTTGGATGTTCTCTATTACCTTTGCCGCTTCCGCTGTCTTAATATCGGGTGCTTTATAAACTCCCGCTTTAACCACAGTTCCATAAACCTCAGCAATTAGTTCTAAAGTTTCTGGAGTATCCCCCGCAACTACCTTTATGACCTTTTCAATAGTGTGTTCCTTGTCTCCCGGATTTACCCTTTCTGGAGAGTATCCCACAAAAAACTCCTGCTTCCACTTAAGACCGCTTTCCTTTTCCAATATTGGCACGCAGACCTCTTCTGTTGCCCCCGGATAGACGGTAGATTCATAAACCACCACGCTACCCTTTGTTAGATTTTTCCCCACCACCTCCGAGGCAGACTTTAAAAAGGACAGGTCAGGGTTCTTTAGTTTATCCACTGGTGTAGGCACTGCCACGATTATGAACTTACACTCTCTTATTGCGGAAGGGTCGTCAGTAAAAGAAAGATTAGGGTTTAAAATTTTTTCCCTGTTTTCCACCTCGCCCGTATAGTCTATTCCCTGCCTTAAAGCTTCCACTCTCCTTGAATTCTTATCAAAGCCAACCACTTTAAAGTGCTCCGCAAGACTAACCGCCAAAGGCAAACCTACATACCCAAGCCCCACAACGCAGATCTTTTCTTTGCCAGCTTTCAGGTCCTCCAAAAATTTTTTCATTTAGAACGCCCTCCGAGCAGATAATATTTTAAAAACTTCTTAAATCTCTTTGAATAGTTCTCGTAAAATCGAATCACGAATGATTTAGGCAAAATCATACAAAATAATGTCCAAAGGATAGGCATAAAAAATAATTTTGGGTATGCTTTCACTGAATCTATGCACAGTTTGAAAGCCTGCTTATATTCTCCAGCCAAGGCTGAGAAATAAATCCCAGGCAATGAGTATCTTACAAAATTCTTAGGACAATAATGTTTAATATCATCTCCAAATTCTTGTAAGAATAAGACATAATTTAAATACGTTCTTTTTGCTTTTTTAACATACTGAAAAGAAACTCTATCTTGATTATCGATTGAATATACTCTTAATGCCTTATGTAAATAAAAACCAACCCACGCCCTTTTCCAAAGTCTGAACCATAATATTCCCTCACCTCCCCAACATTCATCGCAAAGTCTATCATTTTCCAGAATAGAAGTTTTTATAATACCGAAATATTCACCTTCATATCTACCACATAACCAATCAACCCAAGAAACTTCTTCATCCTTTCCATAATGTAATCCAGTAAATTTTCCTTCTATATTATCTACACAATTGGCACAAACTATACTATAGTTTCCTTTAATAGCAATATTCAAAAGGTCTTCAATAGCATTTGGCATTATAATATTATCGTCGTCTACCATAGTAAAGTATTCACCTGTGATGTTATCTAACCCATTGTTTTTGTTTCCGGACGGACCGTGTTTATATTTCGTGTTAATTACATATTTAATCCTTGGGTCTGTCAAATATCTTTCTATCAATAGTTTAGCCTTACCTTCCTCTGTATCATCAGTTATTATTATTTCTATATTCTGGTATGTTTGATTTAGAACGCTTTCTAATGTTCTTATTAGGCTTTCTCTACCAATAGTTGGTATGATGACTGAGACTTTTGGGTTATGATTTAATCTACTCATCTCTTACAAAAACTGAGTTATAATGGGTTTTAAAAACAAGTTTATAACCATAACTTGAAATTAAATCATCCGGATTATGTATGTGTTCAACTACCATTTTTTTAGGAAATAATCTTGTTGGAGAGGTTTCAAAAAACTTTTTAAGCACTTTGATTTCATAACCTTCTATATCCATTTTAAGTAAGTCAATATTTTTTATATCATGTTCTAAAAGTATATTTAGCAGTGTTTTTGTTTTTACATGAATAATCATTCCTTTTGTTCTAAGTGAAAACTTTTCCTTATCTAAAATATCTTTATCTAAAATACATGAACCACCCAAATTATTGTTATTTGGAATAAAAAATTCTACCTCTCCTTCCTCGTCAGCTACGGCACAGTTGATTGGAACTATATTTGAAAATCCGTTTAGCTTAATATTTTCTACCAAGATCTCAAATACCATAGGGTTGGCTTCTATTGCCAATATAGTTGAATTAGGATATCTACTTGCAAAATAAAGCGACCAAAAGCCCTTATAAGCTCCTACATCTATAAAAGTTCCATCCAACGGAAAATCTATTATAGCATAATTTATTTCCTTTCTATCATATAAATGGGGTGCAAAATAGAGATTTCCATCGACACATTCCCTTACACGAAGTTTCATTTTGAACCCAAGAACATCTGTAATTTCTTCTGTATCACCGCAAAGACTCAAAAATATTGGTTTTAATAAGCGATTGTGAATTGCCGTTATTTTATGGATATCGGGTTCAATTCTTCCAATGGCTTTTAATGTAGCTTTGAGAAAATTCTTAAACATCATAAATAATCTCCTTCCATTTTTCAACGATCTTTTCAATTCTAAAATCCTCAGCCCTTTGCTTAGCTTTTTCTGAGTAGTTTTTTCGCACGCTTTTATCTTCGAGTAGTTTATCTATAGTTTTAACCCACATCATTTCCTTTTCCTCTAATGGCTCGTTTGCAGTTTTGTATTTTACCTCAAAAACAGGCATCAAAACCCCATACTCTGCAAACTCTGGCTTTTGGGTTTGATAGTTAAAATCCGTGTTTGGTGCCAAGATCTCCCTTGGACCGCTTCTACAGTCGGAAGATACTACACAAACACTGCAAGCCATAGATTCAACCAAGGCGTTCGGAAACCCCTCCCACAAAGAAGAAAAGACAAAAAGCTTAGACCTTGCTATGAATTTGAAAGGGTTTTTCTGAAAGCCCAAAAAATAAACATCAAAGCTTTCTGAAAGCTTATCTCTGTCCCAAACATAAGTTTTTAGTCCAAGCTCTTCAGAAAGTTTTACTAAATACTCCTTCAACTCTCCCTCTCCTAAAATCACAAGCTTTAAATCTTTGTGTTTTTCTTTTAAAGCTTTAAAGACTCTTATCAAATACCATTGACCCTTTGGTCTTGTTAGCCTTCCTGCGGTGATTAAAACAGGTTCTTTAAAAATTTCTTCGTAGCTCCCTAATGGTTCTTTTGCTAACTCTCTTATTTCATCTATCGGATAGGGGTTGTAGATCACTTTTATTTTTTCTTCCTTTATACCAAGATTAATTAAGCTGTGCTTCACTCCGTGGCTAACTGCTATAATTAAATCTGCCTTTGGATAAAGAATTCTTACTAAAAGCTTGTTCAGTTTTCTTAAACCAACATGACCTTTTTGCTGGTCCATACGCACAGATATTATGGCTCTGTGCTTCTTAGAAAGCTTAGAAATTATATTTACAAAATTAGCTCTTTCCAAAAATGATACTACAAGCGAAGTTTTTTCTAAGAACCTTGAAAGCCTATACACATATGTTGGAATGCTTAAAGTTTTTATTATTGGGCTTGTTTTAGATGAGTGATTGCTAAGAAAAAAGATCGGTTTATCTGTTTTGTATTTAACATCACGCTCAAGCAAAATAAATGCAGACATTGGTAAATGCTCAGATAACCTTATTGCCACCTTTTCCGCCCCTCCTCCTGCAAGGGAATTTATGAGAAAGTACAGCTTTACATCCATTTATCCTTCCACATTTCAAACACAAACAATAGCCAAAGCTTGTTATGATTTACTCCTCTGTCAGAGAGAAAATCCTCTAAAAGCCTTTTTACCTCCAAATGGTTAAACAATTCCTCCTTTTTTATTCTTTCCTCGTCCAAATAATCCATATAAAGTTCCCTCAACTCTTTTTTGAACCATTCATAGATTGGCACCCCAAAACCCTGCTTTGGTCTTTCCACAAGCTCTCTTGGGATGTATTTATACAAAACCTTTCTTAGCAAATGCTTGCTGACACCGTTTTTATACTTGAACTCCACCGGAAGTTGAGAAGTCCATTCTACTATTCCATGATCTAAAAAAGGCTCCCTTCCCTCAAGGGCTACGCTCATGGTTGCCCTGTCCACCTTAACGAGTATATCGTCAGGTAGATAAGTTTTCAAATCAAGTAGCATCATTGACGCAAGTGGGTCAAGACCATCAACCAAAGCCCAATCTTTTAAGTCTCTTTTTTCCGACGGCTCTATTCCCAAAGGCTTTAGGTCTTCCTCCAAAAAGTAGCTAACGGATAAATCATACTGTTCCATAGTATCCTTAGCTTTCAAAACATTCCTAAGCTTTATGTATTTGTCCCTAAAGTTGGTGTATTTTGGCAGAACTGGTTTAAATGCGTTGTAAAGCTTCAAAGCAAGGTCCGGATGGATGAGGTCAAGGGTGTTGGCAAGCAGATTGGAAAAGGGAATTTTTGACAGCTTGGCTATTCTGTCTGTAATTAACCAGTACCTTGTGTATCCGCAGAACTGCTCATCTCCACCGTCCGCGGATAGGGAAACTTTAACCTGAGATCTGGCAAGCCTTGAGACCAAGTAGGTAGGAATGGCAGAAGAGTCTCCAAAGGGCTCGTCGTAAATCTCCGGTAGCTTTGGGATTATTTCAAAGGCGTCTTTTGAAGTGCAGTAAAGTTCCGTGTGTTCTGTTCCCAAATACTCCGCCACTTTTTTGGCATACTCCGCCTCGTTGTATTCCTTTTCGTAAAAACCTATGGTAAAGGTCTTTAGCTTAATTCCTTCCTTTGAAAGCAAGGCACACACGGTGGAAGAGTCTATGCCACCGCTCAAAAACATTCCCACCGGCACATCAGAGACAAGCCTAAGCTTGAAGCTTTCCGTTAAAATCTCCTCAAGCTCCTGTGCCAGTTCCTCTTCTGACCTTTTTAGCCACTTATCCTTTTCTTCCTTCCCCTTCAGGAAATAATCTTCTACCTTCCAATAAGGGAATTCTTCAATGTTTCCCTTTTGGTCTAAGACTAAAAAGTATCCGGGCTTTAGTTTACGGACATTTTCAAAGATAGAATAGGGGGCGGGTATGTAGCCGTATTTCAAGTAAAGCGAAAGCCCAGTGAGGTTTAGCTTTTTTTCAAACTTTGGGTGTTTGTGAAAAGCTTTTAGCTCCGACGCAAACATAAAAAGCCCATCTTTATAGTAGTAATACAGTGGCTTTACACCTATCCTATCCCTGCAAAGGATAAGCTTTTTGTCTTTTTTGTCCCATAGGGCAAAGGCAAACATGCCACGGAACTTATGGACTGCAGAAAAGCCCCACCGGTGGAAAGCTTTTAGAATAACCTCCGTGTCTGAGTTTGAGATAAATTTATAGCCTTCTTTTTCAAGCTCTCTTTTTATTTCTTTGAAGTTATACACCTCTCCGTTGTAGGTTATCACTAAATTTTCAAACTCCATGGGCTGATGCCCAAGCGGAGAAAGGTCAAGGATGGAAAGCCTTCTGTGTCCCAAAGCTACGGGGAAGTCTTTATCTATAAAAATTCCCGCATCATCGGGTCCGCCATGAATAAGAGTATCACACATAAGTGTAATTGTTTCTTCAAGGGAGTAAGAGTTGTTGAAGTTGAAGTCAACGAAGCCTACTATTCGGCACATGATTAATCATTGGGCTTTTTTGCCTGAAAATAAAGATTTGGTCCCCCCTGCTGGGCTTTTTTGATATATGCGAAAGCAAAGGGAAAAAGCAAAACATTTCTCATTAGTTTGAGACCTTTTAAAAGGTAAGCTCTAGTTTTTTCAGAGTGTGAAGTAGAACTTGCTACTATATCATCCACATAAGCACCTGTCTTTTTTCTATCTCCAAGCACCATAGACTTTAATAAATTTCGTAGATTATAAAACCTGCCAAGCAATTTCATTTCAACGTATGGATATATTTCATCAAAAGTAAAATCCATAATATAAACATGTGCATTTTCAAAGCCACTTAGTTTTAAAGCATTTTCAAGAGATCTCCGAGAGAATCTCAAAAAATGATGCGGTGGATGGTCAGCATGTGAAATTTTCCAGTATATTTCTCTCAAAAATCTTTCCCTATTGGGCACGCTTCCTGCTATGCATCCTCCTTCTTTCAAAAGCCCTCTTACCATTTCAAGAAATTCCCTTGGTTTGTCCTGGTGTTCTAAAACCTCAAAAAAGGTGATTACATCAAACTTCAGTCTTCTCTCTTTAGCGTATTCGTAGAACTCTTCCAAGCTCATGGCGAAAACGGTATCAATACCAAGGTTTCTTTTTACATTCTCTACAGATTTTTTGTCAAAGTCTATTCCCCATACTTCAAAGCCTTGTTCTTTAGCATGTCTTAAAAATCTTCCGTCTCCACAGCCCACATCCAAAAGCTTACCTTTTACATTGGAAGGAAAGTATTTAAAAAAAGCTTTGTGGTTTTCGCCAAGCCTGGTCCCTACACCCTCGTGAAACGCAACATAATCTTCAAAAACTTCACTTTCATAAAACTCTGGAATAATCTTCAACGGCTCCCACCAATGAACATCGCAGTTTGGGCACTCATAGCGTTTATACTCTTGGTTGTTATAAGGAGAAACATAAGTTTCTTTGAAATTTCGTTCTTCAACTTCTGTGTAGCATATGGGACATTCGATTTTATCCATTGCTTTTTATTTTAATTTATTTTTCCATTTTTAGCCTCCATATCAGGATACCGTAGGAGACCCCACAAAGAAAGGAGTAAGCAAAAAAAGTTCCCAAGCATATTCCAGCTATTCCAAGCTTATAAACTACTACAAACAGGTAGTTAAAAAATCCGTTAATTAATATACCAATCAAAGCAATAAAGAAAACAGGCAAAAGCCAGTTTATAATCTGAAAGGCTCTATAGAGGATTGTCCAAGCAAGAACTAAAAACAAGGAAATTGCGTAATATTTAGTAGCAGTTGCAGTTAGTTCCACATCAGTTAGTGTAAATTTTCCATGTCCAAAGAGTAGTTTTACGGGAATCTCTGGGAAAAAGAACAGAAAAAGCATAACGGGTAGAGAGGCGAGCAGGGAAAACTTTAAAAACTTGTTCAAAGTTTGAATGCTTGCCTTTGTTTCAGATAGGGATGTAATAGCCATATGTTCAAGTCTTAGAACACTTCGTAAAGCAAAGGCAACCATTGAACCGTAAGTTAATGCGGACACGCCCTTTTCTCCAAGCAAAGAGGCAAAAGCCCTATCTACCAAGATGAAAAGGTGGAAAACTCCATACAGGGCAGAGAGAAAAACAAAGTGCTTTAGTATTTCCTTTACTCTTTCGTCTATAAAAAAGCTAAAGTGTAAGAACTCCTTGCCAACGAAGATCATGTACAGGGTTGCCATAAGCTGGGAAAGGCTGAGGCTTATTGGGAGAACCAAGGGGCTGTGGAAAAGGTAAAGCCCTAACGCTATAAAAAGAAAAGAGAGGAAAGAAAATATAAACTCTCCAATAAAGTACGGGGTAAAATACCTTAAGCTTCTTAAGACCGCACCAAAGTGATGGAAGAAGAAGTTAAAAAAAAATAGGGAAGGAGTAATAAAAGGTGAAGTTCTGTGGCTTCTTTTGCCCTCTGATCAAAGCCAACCGCTATTTTGGAAAGTAGAGGAATGCCCACTAAGGCTATAAAGGTTAAAGAAAAGGCTAATATGGTGGTAAATGTAAGGAGAAGTCCTGCAAGTTTTTTGAACTCTTCTTCGCTTTTCATTCTTGCAAAAACAAGCTGAGGAACTCCGATGGAGTCAAAGACATCTACAAAGATCAGGAAAATGCCGAGAAGGGAAATCGCCATAAAAAAGGCGTCCGTTTGGTAGCTAAACCCAAGGAGTATTGCTATAGCTAAGTGCTTTAGGTATCCAAAGCCTCTTGCAAGTAGGTTTATGGTAGAGGTTTTAATTATGGCGTGCCTTATTGATTCGGGTTTTAGTTTAAGCATGCATGTATTTTATTCTGAAGGGTACTTCCACAGCTCAAGGGCAGAGGAGATAAATTTCTCTATATCTTGGTGGCTTTGTAGAACCACATTCCTCACCCAAGGGTGGTTGTGATAGGCGTAGGGGAAGTCTTTGACGAAAACGCCCAATGTGGGAACTTTGAGGGCTACGCTCATATGATAGGGTCCGCTGTCGGAAGATATAAAAAGCCTGCATGCCTTTATAAGACCCGCAAGCTCTAATATGTTGGTTTTTCCTGCTAAGTTTAGGGCGGGCAAGTCGTAGCCTTCCAAAAATCTTTCGTTTACATCTGTTTCAAAGTCCGCTCCGCTTAGGACTAAAAAGGAAGAGGTAGCTTGTTGGACTTTTTGGATGGCTTCTCTGAGCAGTTCTAAATTGGGTCTTCGCCAGAGGGCGTCGGGGGTTCCACAGCCTATGTTCAACCCCAAAAGGGGGACATTCTCCGGTATGGAAAATCTGCTTCTCATGGTTTCCCTAAATTGCCTACCTTCCTCGGTTTCCTCCAGCTCTATTGGTAGTCCTTGCCTTTCAATGCCAAAGGCTTTTAGAACTACAAAATATCTGTCGGTATAGTCTTTGCTTTTTAACACGGTTCTGCTGGAGGGAGCCTTGTGGGTGTAAAAGAGACCTCTGCCCGGGAATTCTGCGATGCCTACGGATGGAATTTTGTATTTTAGCCTTGCATACAGGCATAGCATGGAACTTTCCAAGCCGTGTGGCTCCATATCTACGATCAGGTCGGGATTCAGCTCTCTGACTAGCTTAGCAAAGCCCTTGAAAAACTCTATCCAATCCTTTAGACCTTTTAGCCTTTTATCTAAGGTATGAAAGGAAGCTAAAAGGTGGTGTTTTGATATTAATGTTTCGGACACATAGCCGGGGTCCTTGGTGAGGAAAAGAAGATGCAACTCTGCAGTTGGGAATTTGTTCTTTAGAGCCCTCCAACTTGCAGAAGCCCTTAGCATATCGCCCACGCCCGCGGAATGCACCATAATGAGAAGTATTTTTTTAATGTCCCTCTCCATGCCTTTCCACTAACCTAAACATAATAAGGATCCAAGGAAGCATCGCATCCCAAAAGCCTGTGAATATGCTACCAATTAGCAAAATGGACAAGAAAGATAAGGAAGGTAAAAGCAAAAGGTCATCCCTTTGCCTTATTTTGAAGCGGAAGAAGAAGGAGTAGTAGGTAAACCAAAGCCACAGAATGCCCGCAAGACCAAGAACGCCCTTTTCTATGAGTTCAGAAAGTAAAAACACAGATTCGTAGGTGCCACCCACGGGAGATTTGGGCTCCAGATAGTAGCCGGAGTTTATGCCATGCCCTATCAAAAGCTCCAAGTAGTTCCCTTCTTTTATGTCCTTTTGTAACACCTCTAAACCCTTTTTGAAGATCTCCCACCTTAGGCTTGAGATGGAGTTGAGGACTTGATCGTCTAAGGCTCTTTTGCCTGTTATTAACTCCCAAGCGGCGGCAAAGCGGTGGTCTTTTTCCACCAAGATGCCAAAGGTCAAAGAGCCCGCAAGGGTCAAGGAGAGCAGAACGAAGGCTAAGACCTTTTTAGAGACAAAACCTCTAAGTAGGTAAAGAAGGAAAATCAGCGTGATAGCCAAACCAAGCATGGCAGACCTTCTCATGCTAAAAAACACAAAGCCCACAAAAAGCAAAAAGAGTAAAAGGTAATGGACTCTCTTGGTGTATAAAAACATAGCTAAAGCACTTAAGGAAAAAAAGGAATAGAGCATGCCCACTTCAAACCACCCACCCCAAAGGGGAGCGGGCTGTCCTGTTTTGAGAAACTTATAGATAACCACAGGGATCAAAAGAACGCCCGCCATTATCAAAAAGAGGTTGAACTTTTTAAAAAACTCGTAACTAAGCCTTTCTTTGCCACCCAAAGGATACACAAGCAAAAACAAAGACCTTTCTATACCCTTTCCCAAGTGGGAGGGCGTGTATAAAATGGTTGATGACAAGGTGGGGATGGCGTAAAGGAGTAGAGGGAAGAACAATCTTCCGTAAGGCTTTAGCCCACCTCTTGCGATGGAGTAAAAGGTATATGCGGTCAGAATTATAATTAGCCCTTCAAAGAGGGATATGGACAGGAGCATAAAGAGGGTGGTTAAAAAAATTAGCTTTTGCACGTTATATAGTTTAGCACGGGCTATTTATAAACTTTCCTTTTGAATAGGTCCTTGGGTGAGAGGACTCTTTCGATGAAGAGCTTGCCCTCCAAGTGGTCTATTTCATGTTGGATTACAACCGCCTCAAAGCCCTCTGTATCAAAAACAAACGGGTTTCCCTTTGGGTCCATAGCCTCAACCTCTATCCAGTAATGTCTTTTTACATTGCCCGTGTAATCCGGCACGCTGAGGCATCCTTCCCTTACGATTAGCTCTCCCTCAAACCTTTTTATTGTTGGGTTTATCAGGACCATAAAGCCATGGCTCAGTTTGTTCTCCTTGTGCTTAGAGTTGGAGGTATCCACAAGGATTATACGCTTATGCACATTGACCTGAGGCGCAGCGATGCCCACGCATGCTGGGGAGTTAGCCATGACCAACCTTAGCCCTTCAATAAACTCCTGCAGTTCTTGACCAAAGTCCAGAACTTCAGAGGATGGAATCTTTAACCTCTCGTCTGGATAGGTAAGAATTTCAAGCCTTTTCATAGAATGACTTCCTCGTCCCTCTCCACTGAAATGTCTATGCTTAGCTGATGTCTTAGCCTTTCTAAATCTTGCCTTAGCTCCTCAAAAAGGTCCTCTTCAGACTCGCCCTCAATAAACATCAAATACAGACCGCCCCTCTTTTCCGTTCTTAGGTCTGAGATGTTTATTCCCTTTTCGGAGAGTAGCTTGGACACATTATACACGATCCCCGGCTTGTCTGCCCCGGAGACTACGATCCTGTATATCTCTTTTCTTTCGCACTCTTCCTGCCAGTCCTCCGGCAATCTCTTGCAGGCTACCCAGAGCCCGAGTTTATCTCTAACCTCCTCTAAAGCAGATAGAATATCTTCCTCATTTCTCTCCGTGGGAGAGCTAACGATGAGCATTATGGTAAATTCTCCCTTGAGCCTTGTCATGGAAGAATCTTCTATGTTGAGATTGAGCTGGTAGAGAACTTTGCTGACCTCCGCCACGATACCCGGTCTGTCTTTGCCGAAAAGGGAAATTAAAAAGAAGGGCATGGAAAGATTTTAAACCATCTAAAAATCAAAGCTCAACCCTCTTTCCTTTGCGTAGAGTTTTAAAGATCCAATCAAGCTTTCGTAATCTTCTCCATCCTCCGGGTAGGTAGCTATGGCGTAATTCCCTTCTTCACTGAAAAAGTCCTTTAGTCCTTCCAAAAGATGTATGGCGCCTTCCTTGGTTGTTCCCGGCAGAAAGGCTACAATGAACCTGTCTTTAAAACTCAAAATATCGCATGCCCTCATAGAGGATAAGATGGGCTGGTGATGTTCGGGTTTGAGATAGGGCAATTCTATTAGAGCTATGGAGAAATTCTCTACGGCTGGTACATACTCTGCGAGCCTTAGCTCCCTCTTTATTCTCTTTAGCTCACCTATTTCATGCCTTATCAAGATCTCAAAGCACTTTAAATCTCCACTAAAGGCGTAAGCCATGTTTTCAACCTCCTCAGTTTTTACACATCATCCCTCTCCTTGGGGAACTAACAAAGAAAGGCACTTTTTAATTATACTATAGCCTTTCAATCCAAGGCTCATATTCCATCACCTGCTCAAAGGGATGATGAATATAGGACTTCTTCCCTAAACCTCATAGATCATATCCAAAAGCTCCTTTGCCTTGGTTGGGTCTATCTCCCTCAGCCTTTTGTATACCTCTCTTGCTTTGTCTGTTTGCTTGACCCTTACATAGCAGACACCCAGTTTGAACAAAAGCTCGGGATCTTCTCCCTTTTCTTGGAGCTCCTTTTTTAGGTCTTCAATGTATTTTTCCACCAACTGTTCTCCCATTTTACTGAAGATGCCTTTGTAGTTTTTCATGGCGTATCTCCGTAAAATCTGTAGCTCAAGCGGTTGATCCGTTCTAAGTTGGAGAGCAAAAGGTCCTCTAAGTAGGGACTGTAAGATATTAAAACTACACTCAAGCCAAAGCCCTCCTCTTCTAAGGTTTTCCTTGCGGAGTTGAGAAATTCCCTTAGAATTTCGTCCTGCTCCAGTTCAAAGGGTGCGCCCAAAAAGTGATGGCTTATGCCTAAATAACTGCCGGGATTTACCCTAACGGTTAGACGGAGAGGGTTTAGGGCTTCTACAAGCTTGGCTTTGGAGTTGGCATAGTTTAGACCGAACATGAGCATGGCATCGGTGATCAAATGCCTTGAACTCAAAGACACAAACTGTCTAAAACCGCTCTCCTTGAAGTCAAGTTTTAGGTTGTCCTTTTGGGTCTCTATCCAGTGGGAATGTGGGCTATCCACAAGCCACAGAATTTTCTCCGGAGAAAAGCCTTCCCTCTCCTGCCTGCCCCACATCATACACGCAAGGACCATTAGAGAGTAAAATTTAATTCATGTTTGGTTTGTTGGGCAAAAAACCGGTGGATAAGCTGATAGAGGTGCTTGGAAGGGAAAAGGTCTCCACCTCCTTGGTGGAGAGAAAGCTCTACTCCTACGATGCCACACCTATACCCATAGAAAGGGCTTTGCCCTCTGCGGTGGTTTTTCCTACCTCTCAGGAGGATGTGCAAAAGTTGGTAAAAGTATGCTACGAGGAGGACATTCCTATATTTCCCAGGGGTGCGGGCTCTGGTTTGACGGGTGGGGCAGCGCCTACCTTGGAAAAGGGTGTGGTGGTCTCCTTTGAGAGAATGAACCGCTTTCAGGTAGACGTGGATAATGCTACCGCAGTGGTGGAGCCGGGCGTTATAACCTACGAGTTTCAGCAGGAGGTGGAAAAGTTTGGTCTATTTTATCCACCGGACCCATCCTCTTTTAAGTATTCCACCATAGGAGGAAACATTGCGGAGAACGCAGGAGGTCCAAGGTGTCTAAAGTACGGCGTTACGAGGGAGTATGTCTTGGGCTTGACTGCAGTTATAAAAGAGGGAGAGGTTATAAAAACGGGTAACCCAGTTATTAAAGATGTGGCGGGGTATGATATAACCAAGCTTTTTGTAGGGTCGGAGGGAACCCTTGGGCTTATAACCTCCGCAGTGCTAAAGCTCATACCAAAGCCAAAAGCAAGGGGGACCGCACTGATCCTCTTTAAGAACTTGGAGGATGTGGGAAGGGTGGTAACAAAGGTCATGACCTCGGGTATATTCCCATCTGCCTTGGAGTTTATGGACAAGGATGCCATAAGGGCGGTGGAGGAGTTTAAACCCGTTGGTTTGCCAAAGGATGTTTCTGCGTTGCTTTTGGTAGAGGTGGATGGTTCTCCTCAGAGCGTCAAGGAGGACATAAAGGCGGTGGAAGGGCTGGCAAAGGCTATGGGATTGGAGGTAAAGGTGGCAGAAGATGAGGAGTCCGCAGAAAAACTCTGGACTGCCAGAAAGAGTTTGGGACCAGCCTTGGGGAACCTGAGGACTGGTAAGATCAACGAGGACGTGGTGGTGCCGAGGGCCTATCTCTCAGAAGCCATAAGGGATTATCGCAAGGTGGCAGAAAAGTATGGGCTTTTGATGGCGATCTTTGGGCATATTGGAGACGGTAATCTCCATGTAAATCTGCTCTACGATAAGAAAAACAGAGAAGAGGAAGAGAGGGCAGAAAGGGCGGTGGATGAGGTTTTTGAGATCACCTTAAGGTACAACGGCTCTATTACGGGCGAGCATGGTGTGGGTTTAACAAAGAGGAAGTTTTTGGAGTATCAGTTCGGACCCGTGGGCATGGAAATACTGAGGGGCATAAAAAAGGTCTTTGACCCGAAAAATCTCTTCAACCCGGGCAAGGTTATAACCCTTTAGAGGGGCAAAGGTCGTAAAGAGGGCATTCGGAGTGCTTGGGCTTTTGGGCGGTGCATATGTATCTTCCGAGCAGAATGAGTAGGTTTGAGAACTTGCCCCACTGACCCTTTGGCACCAGTTTCATAAGCTCCTGCTCTGCTTTTTCTGGTTTTTGCTGTTTGGTTAAACCGAGCCTTTGGCTAACCCTCAAAACATGCCTATCCACCGTTATTCCCTCGTTTATACCAAAGGCGTTGTAAAGGATCATGTTGGCGGACTTCCTACCTATGCCGGGGAACTTTTCTAACTCCTCTATACTCTTTGGCACCTCGCCCCCGTACTTTTCCACCAATATTTGGCTTATCTCCTTTATATACTTTGCCTTGTTTTTGTAAAAACTTACACTGCTTATTTCTTTTTCTATTTCCTCCAAGCTTGCGTTGGCAAACTGCTGGGGCGTGTTGAATTTTTTAAAGAGCTCTTTTGTGATTTCATTTATCTTGGCATCCCTCTCTTGGGCGGAGAGAACCACCGCAACCACCAACTCAAAGGGTGTGCTAAAGTTAAGCTCCAGCTTGTCCGGAAAGACCTTTTCAAGGCGTTTTATGATCTCCTCCACCATGCCTTTATTATACCTTATCCACCACCAAGCAAAACCAACCCTTCTTTGAGATGCGCTTTTTGACCTTTAGGGGATAGTTCCTTAAAAGCTTTAGCATTTCCCGCAGTTCATCCTTTTTGTATATGCCAGAAAGCACTGCCCTTTTTTCAAAGAGTTTTACCAGGTCTTGCATTACCTCAAAAAATATGTGGGTTTCCAAGTTTGCCACCATAAAGTCAAAGGTCTGGTTTAAATCTTTGGGCTGTGCACGATAAACCTCCAACTCCACATGGTTTAGCTTTGCGTTGGCTTTGCACTCTTGAACAGCCTGCGGGTCTATGTCTATGGCAACCACCCTGTTTGCACCCTTTAGCTTTAGGGCTATAGAAAGTATGCCCGAACCACAGCCCACATCAATGGCAGACCAGCCCTCCTGAAAAAATTCCTCAATAGCCTTCAGACACATTTGGGTGGTGGGATGAAGCCCTGTGCCAAAGGCACTGCCCGGGTTTATAAAAATGGGCTTTAGCCAAGGGGGTATAACCACAAACTCGCCCAAAGTTATGGGCTTAAAGCTATCCTTTGGTGTTATGGCTTTTATTTCCCTAACTTCAATTGACTCAAACCCCTGCAAAGGCTCATAGACCGCAAAGACCACATCCTCTTTCCCCTCCTCCAAAAGGCGCACACCCTTGCCATAGTCCAGCAAGAACTGGTAAAAGTCCTCCTTTCCCAACCTGTAAATATACTCCCTGTAGTTCATGCTTTGCACATAAAATTTTTACATGCTTTTTTTGATTTTTCTGCTGTTGGCGAACCTTAGCTTTGCCCTCAACTGCCAAAAGCTTGGCATCAGGCTGGAAAAGGTAAAGACTTATAACATATACGAAGAGTTAATCCAGTATGCGGAAGGACTGTTGAAAAACTGCCAAGAAAACGAAAGCTACCCTTTAGCCTTAGATTACCTGCTCAACGCACTGGAAACTATCTACCAAGAGAAGACTAAGGCTAACTCCAAGCTGGTAAGAAAGGTGGCAGACCAACGCACAAAAAACTCACTGCTTATGCTACAAAAAACCGCCAAATACAAGAAAAAGCATCTCCTTTTGTATTCATACCAACAGCTCTTTCATGTGGTGGCGGTGGAAAACAGAAGGGTAGGAGACTATGAATACGCACTAAAGTATGCCTACGCATCCACACAGATAGGCAAAGCCATCCTCCAGCTCAAATAGCCTTGGGGATGATTATTGCACCATCCTCTCCCTCCATAAGCTCAGCCCTTCCCTCCAAAAACATAATACCCGTAAGCAAACAGGCTATGGCGTCTATCTCATCCTTAGTGTATTTTCTGTCCTCCAAGTTAAAGCCAAGCCTCCTGTAAAGCTCCAATATAGCCTTCTTATCCTTCCGCCCCACCCCCATAACATCATAAAAAGCCCCCGGAAAAACCTCATAGACCACCTTTCCCCACCCTTCCATCACAGTTTTTAGCCTTATGCCCCTCTCCGTCAAAAGACGCATGGGACCCAAAGAAACTGGAAAGAACTTTATGCCCCTTTCCCTAAGCATCAGGTCGCAAGCCCTAAAGTGGGGACCCCTATCCTGTAGGTTAGCCCTTCCCTTTGGCAAAGACAGAGGAGCATCTATGAAGATATGGGAAAAACCCTTAGAAAGCTCCAAGATCTCCTCATCTTTGTGCAACACAAAGCAGGTTAGTTTGCCATCCTCTAAGTATGCCACTCCCGAATTTCTCCTTTCCGAACCCGCCAAGTCAATGCCAAGGGCTTTCATCTTAATCCTTTGAAAAACTCTTTTAACATAAGCTTGGCTGGTTCCAAAGGCTTATAAACCCACTTTACCCTATGATTAAAGCTAAGATCATCCAAAAGGTTATACTGACTCATAACCGCCCCCGCCCTTTCATCCTGTGCCAAAAATACCACCTTATCTATACGGACTAAAACCAATGCGTAAGCACACATGGCACAGGGCTCCAAAGAAACATACATGGTGCAACCGTAAAGGTGTTTTTGGTTTAGCTTCTTTAGGGCTTTTTTTATTGCCAAAAGCTCCGCATGGGCAGTGGGGTCCCGCAAACTCTCCACCCTGTTATGGGCTTTTGCAATAACTTTTCCGTCCTTGACCACCACCGCACCCACCGGCACCTCTCCAGCATCAAAAGCCCTCTTTGCCTGCCTAAGGCACTCTTTTATCCATTGATCTTCCATATCTTCAAAATGTTAAAGCCCTTTCTTTTTATTTTCAAAGAGTTAGAAGGGAAAAAAGAATCCCACGCGGTGGGCTCAGAACTCTCGTAAAAACCTTGAAAATCAAAGTCTTAACCCTCTCAAAATTGAAACATACCACCGAGAGGGCACACTAACCCATATTCAGTTGCCAAGTTGAACAAGGGTCCAAGTGGAACCCTCAAGCTCCCTCAAAGGGGTTATAAAATCATAACACAAAATAGGGGGTGGAAGCTTTCTGTTAGCCCTTGTGGGTGAGAGGGCAAGGTGGATAAAAAAGCAGGCTATCAAAGAAAAGCAAAAGCGGACAAAAGAACAGGGGTCTGTGTTATAATTTAAACGCCATGCCAAAGCTTTCTCCGAGGGATATAAAAAGGAAGATCCAGGGGATAAAGAATACCAGAAGGATCACCAACGCCATGAAGGTGGTCTCTGCCGCCAAGCTGAGAAAGGCTCAGGAGGCAATATACGCCTCAAGACCCTACTCAGAAAGGCTCTACGAGATGCTTACCCACCTTTCTGCCCATGTGGATATGAGCATGCATCCCCTTTTGGAGGTTAGGGAGGAAAGAAGGGTTGATATCATTCTTATAACCGCAGATAGGGGCTTGGCGGGTGCCTTCAACTCAAACGCAATAAAGAGGACGGAAGAGCTTATCGCAGAAAAAAAGCAAAATGGCATAGAGGTATCCCTTATACTCATAGGGCGTAAGGGTGCCCAATACTTTCAAAAGAGAAGCTGGAGGGTTCTAAAGGCTTACGAGGAGGTCTTTAGGAAGGAGATCAACTTTGAAGTGGTCAAAGAGGTGGGCGAGTTGGTCCGGCAAAGATACCAAAACAAAGAAACGGACGGGGTGTATCTAATAAACAATGAAATGATCACAAAGGTAAATTACAATCCCGTAGTTAGAAGGTTCTTGCCCTTTGAAAGGATAGAGGAAAAGGAACAAGATTATAGCTCCTACGAGTTTGAGGTGGATGCGGAGACTTTCATAAACAAGCTCATTGACCTGTATTTGAACTATCAGCTATACAGGGCTATGCTTGAGTCCAACGCGGCGGAGCACTTTGCCCGAATGGTGGCTATGGATAATGCCACGCGCAATGCGGACGAGCTCGTAAAAACTTGGACTTTGATCTTCAACAAAGCAAGGCAGGAGTCCATAACCTACGAGCTTGTGGATATAGTCAACGCAGTGGAAGCTATGAAGTGAAATGTTTGGCTTTTTCAAGAAGTCAGAAGAGGAAAAGTTAGCGGAAAGAGGAGACAAATCTGCCATTCTCAAGCTCATAGAAAAGGGCAAAAAGGACAAGGCTATAGAAATCTTAGAAAGGTTCAAAGAAGACCCTGAACTAAGACCCATTCTCTTTAAGCTTTACATGGAGGAGGGTAAATATTACTATGCCTACCAACTGGTGGAATACTACGATAGAAATTTAGCCACCGCAAAAGAAAGGGCACTTCTTTACGAAAAGGTGGGAGAGACCCAAAAGGCGGTGGAGGAGTATTCCAATGTGGGGGACTATGAGAGCCTTTATAGGGCTGGGGTGCTTTTGAAGGATGCACAACCCAAGGAGAGCCTTGAGTTTTTTGAGAGGGCTTTTAAGCTGGCAAACGAGATCCAAAAGAAGGAGTTGGAAGAACACATTTTGGAGATAAAGCAAAGGCTTGGGCTTGTGGAGGTAAAAAAAGAGGGCTTTTTGGAAAGGCTCCGCAAAGGTTTAAGAAAGACGAGGGAGCTCCTTGAGTTTGGAGTTATCTTTGCAGGAAGAAAGGTGGATGAGGAGCTATTGGAAGAGCTTGAAGAGAGGCTCATAAGGGCAGACATTGGGGTAAAAACTGCGGAGCAACTGGTGGAGGAGCTAAGAAAGGAAGCTATAAGAAAAAACATAAAAACCTGGGAAGAACTGCTACCGGTGCTTAGGGAAAAGCTACTGGGCTACATAGGTGGCTGTAAGGGAGAGTTAAAGGAAGGCAAGGTTTATCTTTTTTTGGGGGTCAACGGTTCTGGAAAGACAACCACCATAGGAAAGCTCGCCCATAGGTTCAAAAACCAAGGGAAAAAAGTTCTGCTCTGTGCAGGAGACACCTTCAGGTCTGCGGCAATAGAGCAGTTGCAGGTTTGGGCTCAGAGGAGCGGTGCAGATATAGTCTATAAGGAGGAGGGTGCAGACCCTGCGTCGGTGGTCTATCAGGCTTTGGAAAAGGCTCAGAAAGAAAACTACGATGTGGTTTTGATAGATACCGCCGGAAGGCTACACACAAAGGAGCCACTTATCAGGGAGCTAAGGAAAATAAAGCAGGTCATTCAGAAGTTCTACCCAGAGGAGCCCACCGAAACCCTTTTGGTGTTAGATGCCACAATAGGACAGAACTCTCTTTCACAGGCTAAGGTCTTTAAGGAGGCGGTGGATGTTAGCGGTATAGTGCTCACCAAGTTGGATGGCTCTGCAAAGGGTGGTGCGGTGGTGCCCATATGCACCGAGCTAAAAATTCCCATAAAGCTTTTGGGGGTGGGTGAGGGTTTGGAGGACCTGCAGGAGTTTGAACCAAAAACCTTTGTGGAGGAGCTAACAAGTTGATGACGGAGGACTTTTTCAAATTGCCGGAGGTTCCATCGGAGGAGTTTGAACTGCCTGCCATGCCCCTGAGGGACCTGGTGGTCTTTCCCGCCATGGTGGTTCCTCTCTTTGTGGGCAGGGACTTTTCCGTCAGAGCCATAGAGAGCGCCCTCAAAAGGGACAGGCTCATTCTCTTGGTCTTGCAAAAGGAAAAGAACGTGGAGGAGCCGGATAAAGAGGGCATTTACTCTATGGGCGTTATAGCCCACATCATCCGGGCAACTCCCTTGGAGGAGGGAAAGCTAAAAATACTCGTGCAGGGCATAAAGAGGGCACACATAAAGGACTACTACAAAAAGGAGGACCACTCTTGGGCGTTGGTTAAAGCTATAGATGAAAAGGAAATAAGCCCGGAGGAGCTGAGCAAAGAAGACGGGGCATACATTTCCGCTGTGAAGGAGCTTTTGGATAGGGCGGTTTCTTTGGGAAAGCAGGTGATCCCGGACCTCTTGATGGTAATAAGGGAGTTGGAGGACCCCGGGAAGCTGGCGGACCTTACCGCATCCATCTCGGACATAAAGTCCCACGAAGCCCAGAAGGTCTTGGAAAGCTTGGACCCCATCGAAAGGCTAAAGCTGGTCCATCAGTATCTATCCAACGAAGTGGGTATGTTGGAGGTCCAAAGCAGGATCAGAAACACCGCAAGGGAGAGGATAGAGAAGGAGCAGAGGGAATACTTCCTTAGGCAACAGTTAAGGGCTATCCAAGAGGAACTGGGAGAGCTTGATGAGAAAAAGGAAGAGGTGGATAACTACAGAAAGAAGTTAGCCCGGCTAAGGCTCTCAAAGGAAACACGGGAGGAGATAGAAAAGCAGATAAAGAGACTGGAGAGAATGCATCCAGAATCTGCGGAGGCTGGGGTGATAAGAACTTGGCTTGATTGGGTCTTGGAATTGCCCTGGAACAAAAAAACCAAAGACAGATACAACTTAGAAAGGGTCAAAGAGATCTTAGATAGGGATCACTATGATTTAGAAAAGGTAAAGGAGAGGATCATAGAGTATTTGGCGGTGAAGAAACTTACAAAAGGTAAAAATACTGCGGTGCAGATCCTCTGCTTTGTGGGTCCTCCGGGTGTAGGCAAAACATCCCTTGGAAAATCCATAGCAGAAGCTTTGGATAAAAAGTTTGTGAGAATATCCTTGGGTGGCATAAGGGACGAGGCGGAGATCAGAGGGCACAGAAGAACCTATGTGGGTGCCCTACCGGGTCGGATCATTCAGGCGGTGAAGCAGGCGGGCACAAAAAACCCTCTGATTATTCTGGATGAGGTGGATAAGATATCCGTATCCTTCCAAGGAGACCCTGCTGCAGCGCTGTTGGAGGTGTTGGACCCAGAACAAAACCAAAACTTTACAGACCTGTACATAGGCTTGCCCTTTGACCTATCGGAGGTGTTCTTTATCTGCACCGCCAACAGGGTGGATACAATTCCAAGACCTCTCCTTGATAGGATGGAGGTGATCTACCTATCTGGGTATTCGGAGGAAGAGAAGGTATTTATAGCCAAAAATCACTTATTGCCCAAGCTTTTGCCCTTGCATGGCTTTAAAGAGGGAGAGGTTATATTCCAAGAAGAAGCCCTTTTGGAGGTTATAAGGGGATACACCCGTGAATCTGGAGTTAGAAACCTCCAAAGGCAGTTGGGAACTATCCTAAGAAAGCTCGCCCTCAAAAAGCTAAGGGGCGAAAAGCCACCCTTTGAAGTAAAAGCCCAAGACGTTAAAGGATTTTTGGGAGTGCCCAAGAGATTTACAGACAGGGAAGATACACCGATGGTTGGCTTGGCAATAGGTCTTGCTTGGACGGAGGTGGGCGGTGAAATCATGCTCATAGAGGTAACCCGGTTTAAGGGCAAGGGCAATCTCATACTTACCGGTTCCCTTGGGGATGTGATGAAAGAGTCCGCCCAGGCGGCAATGTCTTATATAAAGTCTAAGGCGGAAGATTACGGAATAAACCCGGAGGAGTTTTCCAACTGGGATGTGCATATACATGTGCCGGAGGGGGCTGTGCCCAAAGATGGACCATCTGCGGGTATTACCATTGCTACAGCCCTACTCTCTCTGTTTACAGACATACCCGTCAGGTCTGACATTGCTATGACTGGAGAGGTTACACTGCGCGGAAGGGTTCTGCCAGTGGGTGGGCTAAAGGAGAAGATCCTCGCCGCCAAGAGGTCTGGCATATATGAGGTGATCCTTCCCGAGAAGAATAAAGATGAGGTTTTAGAAGATTTGCCCGCCTATGTGAGGGACAAAATGACCTTTCACTTTGTCAAAGACTTAGACCAGGTCTTTGAAAGGGCACTTGTTTCTAGCCCAAGGAAAACTTAAGAATTAATTGACAAGGCTTTTCTTGAGGCTGTTCTAAAAATACAAACCAATTGACACAGAAGAATTTTAAAGCTAAAATCTAACTCTGATGTTTGTTAGCCTACAGTTTAAGCTTGAACTGAAAAAGGAAGACAGAGAAAAACTCACAAAGCTTATGCGTATGCAATCCTCCGCTATCCGAACCGCATACAACATGCTAAAAGAGTTGGAAAAAGAGAAAGCAAAAAACACACACTCCCAAATATACCATAGACTAAGACAGCTGTTTCCTGAGTTGCCCACCAAATATATTGACTCAGCCATTTACAAAGCTAAACAATATCCCACAGACAAATCAGTTGTCTTTGGAGGCAAGAGACTCTTTGAAAAGCTTTGTAAAAACCACCTTACGGGAAAAGAAAGAGAAAGACTAAAGAAGCAATTGAAAGAACAAAGACAAGGAACACTCATAAGCATTGGGTCAAAATCAGACAGAGGAAACAGGCTAACGAGATTTGAAGACCTAAACGAACAGCTATACCTAAGAATTACCACAGGAAACAGAGAGTTTATCTACGCCAAAGTGTTAAGAGAACCAAGCAACAGCAGAGACAAGTGGCTCACCTTTATGGCTATGCTTTTGGAAAGCTGGCAAACAAAAAACTACTTTGCTTACACAGTAGAGTTAAAGCTAAGGAATGGAGAAGTTTATGGAATTGTATCCTTTGAAATCCCGACGCCTAAAGTAAAATACACCAAAAACAACGGAGTAATAGCCATAGACACGAACGCATCACCCATCCACTTAGCCATAGCAGAGGTATCAAAAACTGGAGAATTAGTAAGCTATCAAACCATCAGCCTACACCACCTTTTAGGACTTTCCCAAAACAGCAAAGACCACCAAGAATGGATATTAGCCCATCAGCTACTAGATTTAGCCATTCAGAAAAACAAAGCCATAGACATAGAGAACCTAAAGAAACTCAAAAAAGGAATGCGTGGAGATGGGAAAGCTAAGCTAAGAAAAAGACTT
>Ga0308395_1000239_pt1 | contig 47699 bp, 47 predicted proteins | sample Hotspr20SampleP4_FD_202097 | JGI IMG/M metagenome (GOLD analysis project Ga0308395, IMG submission 202097) | Hot spring phototrophic mat microbial communities from Mushroom Spring, Yellowstone National Park, Wyoming, United States - 20050930_P4 ... | reverse complement strand
TAGTTGAAATGCGGTGTCCCTGTTCCCAGAAGAAAGGGATAAAAAAGGATGGCCCTTCGGAGAGAAATTCTTTCTATCTTTTCAACCCTTTCCCAGAGCTTGTTTAGATCCTGAATACCGAACAGGGGAAAAAAACCAGTCAAGCGATACCCCCCAGCAGGAACTGTACCCAAGCAAAAATAGTTATCTCCCAAACACTGTAAGAAAAGGTAGAGTTTACCCATGACTTCTTCCTCAATTTTATCCATACAAAAGAGCAGCTGACCGGCGGTTCCAATGCATAAAGAGACATTGCCCTCCTGCCCTGCACCGGTTGCCAGGGCCGTGGTAGCCAGGTCTCCACCACCCTTCACGATGGGAATACCCGAAGGTAAAGAAAAAATCCTGGCGGCTTCTTCTGAGACAAAACCGATAACCGTATCTCCAGATATAACTTCGGGAAGCATTGCCGGAGAAAGACCCAGGGCTTCCCACAGTTCTTTCTCCCAACACCTGCTGTAGAGGTTGTAAAATAAGGAACCGGAAGCATCAGAATAATCAGTGGTTATTTCACCACCCAAAATACAGCCAATGTAATCCTTGGGGAAAACCACCTTGGCAGTTCTGTTCAAAACTTCAGGTTTGTGCCTCTTTAACCAAAAGATCTTCGGCAAAGTCAGACTCTGCTGAAGCGGATTACCCATATGCTGGAAAAAGAATTCGGCAGAAAATTCTTTCTGCAGGATTTCCACCTCTTCTGCGGCTCGAGTATCAGACCATATAATGCAGGGGTATGCCACTTCTCCTTTTTGGTCTTCAAGAAGCACCGGTCCGTGCATCTGACCGGTAAGGGCTATGGCTTCGATGGATCGAAATTCTTGAGGGCAAATCTGGCTCATCTCCCCAAGAATCACCGCCAGGTTATGAAGCCATTGGTGAGGTTCCTGTTCCGCAAAGAAAGGCTGAGGATATCTGGTGGTATTGGACAGAGACCTTTTGACAACCTGATTTCCATCCTCGCCAAAGAGAATGCATTTCAGGTTCGTAGTCCCTACATCGATGGTCAGAATAAACTTTCCCTTGTTCATCTTTCATCCCTAGAGCATTCTTACCAATTTCCGGTAACGCTGGATCAGCTCCCGGTTTTTTTCCTTCCCTCCGGGAAGGTTACCACTGACAAAAATTGGCGGGATAACCTGTTTCTCTACCAACTCCGAAACTGTTTCAATAAGGAGAAGCTGCAAAATCAACACTCCGGCAATGGTGGAAGTAGGACCGATTTTTTCTCCAAGCTCCTCGACTTCTACACTCGCATCGCCCACCTCACCCTTATTATCAATAAAAACATCACAAAATTCCGTTATACTTTGCTTGCCTTTTTCTTGTTTCAAATACGTGATGTACCGTTTACTCCCGATCCCTATGGTAGGAATCCCGCGCGCTCTGGCCAGGAGTGCAAACTCCACCGGCACGGCATTCACCCCAGAATTAGAAAAAAGCACCAGAGAATCCGGTGGTTGCGGATCGAAGTGCTCAAAGACCGCTTTGGCGAAGCCACTTTGATTCTCCAGTACAGAAGACTTTACCGCACCGGTATGGAGCATGAGGCTTGGTTCAAGCACGGGATTAATACAGGCTAAACCCCCGGCGCGGAAGAAAGCTTCCTCAGCAAAATATGGGAATGTCCCGTTCCGAAAACGTGTATAAGACCTCCGTTTTCGATACTCCGAGCAAGCATTCTGGCTCCTTCTGCAATGCTGGCTTTCTCCTCCGTCTCGATTCGAGAAATGATCTCTCTAATTTTGGCAAGGTATGCTGTGCTCGCTACTTTCATGGCCTCTTTCTCCTTTTCTTTTTTATTATATTCGCAGATAAGTTTATCTCTGGGGAAAGAAAAATTGCACCTTCTCAAAAAGTTTCCCTACCTCCCCATCCCACGATGGTTCTTCAAAGGCAACGATATAAGTTTTAAAAGAGATTTCACCCTGGGGTTCAAGTAGGAGCCGTTCATTGAAACTTGAAATCACAATATACGCATCGGCACCAGGTTCATCTTTGTATAACTTTCCCCAAGACCAGACTTCGGAACCTTGAAAGAAATCCTCCGGTTCCCAGATTTTCATGAGAACTATGCCCTTTTCAGGATACCAGAGACCCACCGCAGGTATGTTCAGAGGACCTTCTGTTTGTGCTCGAAAATATCCCTCCATTTTATCCCACTCACCGAAAGGTGCTGGCCAAGTCAGTATCTCCCCAGCTTCACCAGCCCAATTTTCCCGACTTTCCAGGATTTTTATAGAATGCACCGGAAGAATCAGTCGACAACCACCGTCGACGTTCGTCACCATAAAATCCTTGAACGTGAGGGTTTTTCGATCTCTCTTAGAAGTGTTCGTAATTTTAGTTTCTATCTCCACAAGGGGTGAATTATCCTTCACCCGGACCCAGCACTCCGTCAAAGTTTTCTTCAGGAGATCTTTTCCGGAAAGAAACACTTCAATCCTATCCTCACTTTTCTCGGTTATTTCAAAGTTGAGATCCAATGGCTGACGGTCACGATCGTTCCAGGGAAGGGAAAGATAATACCCTCCAAACTCCACCACATGAAGTCCACCAGGTAAGACCATAGGCACAGGAACAAGACGCCGGTACAGAAGAGATGTTGCTTCTTGAGTGCTTTTCAAAGCATAGGAAGATAAGATTCGTCCCCGGTTGGGGATGAGGCTTACCGCAATAAGGTCGTTTTCGATGACGATAATTTCCGGATAGGTTTTAGTGCTCGCCAATTCCGCTACCGGCAATACATATTCTTCCGTAATGCGGACAGACACCTGCGCTTCCAAAAAAGAAAAGCCGTTAATCATAAGAACCATACCGAGAAAAACCAACCAACCTCTCCAGCGCATATCCATAACCCTCCTATCGGAGTTTTTTCTATCGTTTTCAGTTCCCTATTCCTTTATCGCTCCGGCGGTAAAGCCCTTTATAAAGTGTCCGGAGATAGGCAGGAAGAGAAAAAAGACCGGAAGCATGATCAAAATGGATCCGGCAAGCAGAGGCCCCCATTCAATGTACTGTTCGGCAGCAAAAGTAGCCAGGCCAAGCGGACCGGTTTTTTTGAGGTTACTGCTTATGAGAACCAGAGCAAACATATACTCACCCCAGGCGGTGATAAAAGCGTAGGCCCCTGCGGCAACCAATCCCGGGGAAGCGAGTGGGAGAACGATACGGGTAAAGATAAGGAATGAACCGGCACCATCGATACTTGCCGATTCCTCTAAATCCCGAGGAATGCTATCAAAAAAAGATACCAAAAGCCAGGTACAGAAAGGAGCAACAAGAGCAGTATACACAATCACCAGAGCGCTCAGGTTGTCGTAGAGACCAAAAGAAGTAAACATTTTATACAGTGGAACCAGAAGTACCACGGTTGGGAAAACATATAAAAGAAGAAGAAAACGGGAAACGAGACCCCTTTTGAGTCTCTGATTTCGAGAAATCCCATAACCACTGATCGAAGCAATCAGGGTGGTACACAAAGCAGTGATCAGAGATATCAGAATACTGTTAGAAAGGAATTTGGGGAAATTCCGCACCGGCGTCCGGGCAAATATGAGGGTTTCGTAATTCCTCAGCGTAAAATCCTTGGGTAACAAAGTGGCCCTGGACATGATTTCCTTCAAAGGCTTGAAGGAAGAAAGAAATATATAAACGAAGGGCCAGATAAGAAGGAGCACCACGATGAAAATTATGGTTACTACCAGAAGCTGATGGAGAATTCTTTTGCCGCTCATCCGTTGTCGCCTCCATAGACTCCGGCAGATACTGCACAATCAAATAATGTCAGCACGTTTTCAGGTGGTACGTCGGGCTGAATATTGTGCGCTGGCGAAAGAACATATCCTCCTCCATACCCCAAAACCTTGATTCTATGATTTACTTCGGCCCTTACCCCCTCTCTTGAGCCGGGAAGAGCCTCCTGAACATCTATACCCCCCAGAAGGAGAGCCGGTCTCCATATTGAGTTTTAATCTGTTCGTGCTCCATCCCCCAGGCCAGTGGCTGGAGAGGGTGGAGAATTTCTACCCCTGCATCAATGAAATCGGGAATCAACGGACGAATAGCTCCACAAGAGTGGAGAAAAATTTTTGCGTCGGTGTGACTCTTAATGAAGGCAAAAAGCTTCCGGTGACGAGGCTTTATGATTTCCCGATACAATTCTGGAGCAATCAATGGAGCCCTTTGAGTGCCTAAATCATCACCGAGCATGATAACCTGAATGAAATCACCAACCTGGGAAAGGAATTTGCCAAAAAACTGCAACTGGAATTCCAGCAAAGTATCTAAAAGTCTTTCGGCATAGGTTCTATTCTGCACTAAATCCACCAGGAAATTATCCATCCCCCGCAGATACCACGCCGGCTCAAATAAAGCCGGGCTTAGTGGATCTCCAATAATGGCATAATCGGTGTGACGATACAAAGTTTCTGCTCTTTCCCGTAGCCCCAGGAATAATTCTTCGTTTCCCGGTTCGGGCCAGGGAAACCGCTCTATTTCTCGAAGGGTGCCTTCCCGCAAAGGATGCTCAACAATATCGTAGTAGAAACCATTTGAAGCCAATCTTCTTCCTACGCCCCATTCGTCAATGTACTCATCTTCCTTTCCGCTCTGTCCCGGAAAAGAGGGTCTCACATAGCGAGTATCGATATGCAGCCTCGCTAGAATTTCCTCCGGCGGTTCCACAAGCTGCAGGGGCTTCACAATCACCTTTAGCTCTTTCTCTATCCCCAGGAAGCGACAGAGCGCCTGAGTAAAAGCGAGCGTCAAACCGGTAATACTTCCACCAAGGTCCAGGGGTACCCGGTCGGGAATTTGTCTTGCAATGGCACATTGCAACCGTTCTCTACTTGTCACGGGCTACTCTCCCTTCGGGGCAAAAATTTTCAGATAGAGAATTCCAATCACCAGAAGAAGGAGAGCAATGAATACCGACATGGTAGCAGCTTCCCCCAAGCGGAAAATCTTGAAAGCCGTCCGATAAATGAGCACCGGCAGGGTCTGAGTAGCCGTACCCGGCCCCCCCTGAGTGGTGAGCCAGATCAAATCAAAAGTGTTAAAGTTCCAGGCAAAAGCCAGAAAGCCCACAAACCATATCATCGATCCCAGGAGAGGAAAAGTAATATATCGGAACTGCTGAAAACCCCTGGCTCCGTCAGTTGCAGCAGCTTCAAACACGCTTTCAGGAATGGTTTGAAGCGCGGCAAGGATGAGTAAAGTCCCAAAGGGAATGAACTTCCAGGAATTGAGCAAAATCAAAAACGGCATGGCCGTAGTGGAACTCCCCAAAAAATGGATTTGTCGCCTAAAAATACCTACAGAAAGGAGAATCTCGTTGATAATCCCGATTCTCGGCAATAGCATCCATCGCATACATATCGCAATGGTCGCCGCAGGAACAATCCACGGTAACATCACCAAAGATCGCGCCAGGTTGATCCCTCGAATCTTCTGATTCAAAATCAGTGCTATGCCTAAGGGAACCACAAGCTGAATGACAAGGTTCCCCAGCGCCCAGAGAAAGCTTTTGGCCAAAGAATCCTGAAATGTCAGGTCTTTAAAGAGCCGAGAGAAATTGTGGAACCCCACATACCTTGCAGTAGCCTCACCAAAAGAGACTTCATAAAAAGCCAAAAAAAACGTCGATATGTAAGGATAAGCAAAAACCAGAAGGAGGAGCACGAGAAGAGGGAAAATTGGCAGGTACTGCTTGATTTCCTTTTTGAGCTTTCTGGACATTACTGTTCCTCCCCATCCCTGAAAGGGGTGGGTACCCACCCCTTTCAGGGATTCGGTGCGTCTATTTTGCTACCGGCAGAGAATACTTTTCCATCTGTTCCTGGCCCCAGGCTACTGCTTCTTCAACCTTCATTTGGCCACTCACAACCTTATTAATCACTTCCGCCAGGATATCGGCACCGGTAATGTCACCGATACCCAGGTTAACCCATTTCCCGTACTCAAAACCATACAGGGTGGCGTATTCCTGCAAAGCTTCAAAGGCCACTTTGTGAATGTTCTCAAAACGCTTCACGATCGGATTATCCCAGTATTCCTTCGCCTGTGAAGCTACAACCGTGGTGGGGAAAAATCCTCCCGGTTCCTGTTCGGCGGTCAAAATAGCATTGATCTCCGGACGCATCATGAACCGGAGGAGATTCATCACCGCATCCATATGTTTCTCGCCTTTACCCAGAGTTTGCTTATAAATGTGCACTTCGTTGGGATAGGTGATCGTCCCCCGCTCTTTTCTGTCTTTATAGTAGGGAATATGAGCTGCGGCATAGTCGCTACTATCAAATTCTTCATGGAATCTCTTTTGCACCGATGGGAAATAGGGAGACATGGCTATGGTACCTGCAGCGATATTGAGCTCGATTTCTCCCCAGGACCAGGCTTCTGCTCCAGGAGGAGCATACTGGAAGAGCTCATTATAGAGTTTCACCGCTTCAATCGTAGCAGGGTTATTAAAAATGACTTTCCCGTTTTCATCGAAGAACCGCGCACCTAAGCTGGCAAGAAAAATGTAGACCTGTTCACTGGTCATCAGGTTCTTTGCTCCACCGATCCCTACACCATATACCTCTCCCTGAGAAGCTCCGGTAATCTTTTTGGCATAGTCCAGGGCTTCATCCCAGGTTTTGGGAGGTTCCTGAGTCCCCACATACTCCTCCAAAAAGCTGGGACGATAGGTCCAGAGCATAATCATGGTCCATATCGGGATTCCCCAGTACTCTCCTTCGTGGAGATACATATCTCTCTGCTTGGGGAAAAACTGGTATTTCTCGTCCATTTCTTTTACTAAACCGGTAACCGGAGTAACAGCTCCTGCCTTATACACGGTGAGCAGCAAATCAGGTATGGAAAACTGAAAGTCGGGCAGCGTCCCTGCCTCAACGGCAGAAAGCGTTTTGACCCAGGCATCACCCCACATAACCACCTCTTGCGTCACCCGAATACCAGGGTTTTCCTTCATAAAGAGATCGATAGCTTTCTGGAAAGCTGCCACCCGATGCGCCGGCGCCTCATGATGCCAGAAAGTAATCTCAATGGCATCTTGAGCCCAGGAGACGGAAACCAAGAGAAAGGAACACAAAACTACCACCAAAATCCACGCGCCTCTTTTTTTCATGGCAAATCCCCCCTTTATGGTTATTAATCCCCTCATGGAACTACGGGGATTGCTTCCTAACAATTTATCGCTCAGAGGTTTTTGATTCTGTGATAGTACTCTTCCTGATACCGGGCGTTTGCTTCATCCCCACCAACCCGATTGGCACTCATCCAGACCGGTGGCTTGAATCCTTTACCGAGCATATATTTACACGCCTCAATCTCTATCCTTCTTACGATATAAGAGTCGGTCATCTGGGATATTGGCGCGATAGGCCGATCAAATCCCTCGAGTTCTATCACTGCATCCCCCACAGGGTTGTAATCGTCGATAAAAAGATCAACGATATCCATCAAGTTCTTTTTGCTGGGATGGCGGGTATGGTGATCGAGGGGGATTTCTTTCTGCCACGGCGAACCGCCCACCCCTATGGTGTACGCTCCTTTGGCCTTACACTCCAGAGCGGCATCAATGGTAGCAGCATTAACCCCAATGTTATTAAAGATTATCGCCACGTCCCCTGGTTCCACTCTGTAGTAATCTACGACCCGGTTCATGTAACCGGGACAACGCTCGATACGCATCCCGTGAAGAGCACCACTTGCTCCGTATAGTGCTCCAATGGGGATTATGAGACTAACCGGGACAAGACCCCCAGCCCGATAGAACATATCATACGCAGGAAGACAGGTGTGGCCACCGGTACCGACCACATGAACAAGCTTCCCCGCCATAATGGCATCACCGATCACCTGGCCTGCTTTTTCAAAATTTTCTGCTTGTTCTTGCTCAATTTTCTGAAGAAACTCGATGCAGATTTCCAGGAAAGACTTTTGAGGATTCATCCAAAATACCCCCCTTCACGAACGCTATTAACTGCTCTATACAAGATATGATATGTAACGATATTTGTCAAGATACCGTATAAGGCCATCCCCTCGGTAGCGTCTTTTTTACAAAAAGGTATGGTAAAGCACACCCCGTCTCCCCTTGCATCCCTTCACAAAATAGTGTAGAATTAAAATCAAAGCAAGTTATGTAAGGAGGAGAACTATGAGAGATGAGGGCAGTAGCTGGCCTAAAGCAGGAGTGAGTGAGGTGATAGGACTCCTGGAAATGATAGATGACGAAGGAGGGAAAATCGACGTCTATAAAATCGGGAAAACTATCGGTCATAAATTAGATCAGCTCTTGAGTGCCGTAGAAACGGCGAAGACCTTCGGCTTCGTGGCAGTGGAAGAAGGAGATATCTTGCTCACCGAGCTGGGGAAAACGTTACTTCGAAGTTCCACCGACGAACGCAAAAAAATCATCGCCCAGATTCTTCCTCAGTTCGATGTTTTTAAGGAACTCCTGGACATCCTCTACCTGAAAGAGAACCATGTGGTGGACCTGGAATACCTGGAAGAGATCATCGGTCGGGTACTCCCGGAAAAGGAAACCGAGAAAGCTCGAGATATTATCCTCGACTGGGGACGCTTTGCCGAGCTCATCCGGGTGGATTCCGATGAGCAGGAAATCCATCTCGAAGAAGAAGAGGAAGAGGATACCGAAAATGAGTGAAAGAGGATGAGGCTATGTATCTCCTTTCGGCAGCGTTCTGGTCGGTGATCCGGATTTTCATCGCCTATTTCATTTCCCTCCTCTTTGGGATCATCTACGGGGTCCTGGCGGCGATGAATCCCCACAGAGAACGCTGGATTATTCCTCTACTCGATGTCCTTCAGTCGGTGCCGATTCTGGGATTTTTCCCCATAGCGGTATCACTGCTCGTATTCGTCTTCCGAGGACAGAGAATCGGGTTGGAGTTAGCCGCCATTTTCCTCATCTTCACCTCTCAGGTCTGGAATATCGCCTTTGGGGTTTACGAGACGGTAAAGACCTTTCCCCGAGACATAGCCGAAATGGCCACATCCTTCGGTATGAATCCCAATTTTCTGGTCAAACGGATTTACATCCCTGCCCTGATCCCCACCATCATTTACAATAGCGGCGTGAGTCTGGCCGTCGGCTGGTACTTTCTCATGGCTTCAGAAATTATCACCCTGGGAAATGTAGAAATCCGCCTACCGGGTCTGGGAACCGCCATGATGGGGTATGTGTCTCAGGGCAATCTGGTCGGTATGCTCAGCACCGTGAGTAGCATTGTTTTCATTAACTGGTGTACCCAGTGGTTCCTCCTCCGCCCCCTCATTGAGTGGAGCGATCTCTTCAAGTTCGGTGCGATGGGAAATGCTCCCGAAGAACCGGGAATCGTGGCCTTTTTACGGAACAACATCCGCTGGGAGAAGCTCTCCCGGCAACTTGACCGCATTATTGCCTGGGGAGAAAGCATCAGAAAGCACCAGCAATTCTTCTCTTTTCTGCGGTATGCCTTTTATGTCGCCTTGCTGGGGTTGTCGGCCTATTTCCTCTACTGGCTGGCAAGACCACCCTACTCCCCGCGCTTTATCCAGATTCCCGAAAGTCTCATCATCACCACCTTACGGGTAATTATCGCGGTAGGACTGTCCATCTTGCTTTCTTTTCCCTTCGTCATCAAAGCCATCCGGACAAGCGGTGCGGTAAAAAATATCTATACCCTGGCAGCAACCATGGGGAGTGTCCCGGCAGTCATCTTCTATCCCCTCATCCTCCGGAGCATCGGTCGAGAATACATGGGGACAGCCGCCATCCTCCTGCTCCTCACCGGGTCCCTCTGGTATACCCTTTTCAACATGCTCAAAGGAGCCCTGATGATTCCCTCGACCATCATCGAAATGGCCAGCAATTTCGGCGTACGGGGATTCCTTTACTACCGGACCATCCTCATCCCTGCCATGCTCCCCTCTCTCATCACCGGGGCAATCACCGCCTGGGGGGGAGCCTGGAACGCTTCCATGGTAGCCGAAGAAGTGAACTTCGGAAGAGAGGTCTTCTCCATCCCCGGCATCGGTTCATTGCTACTTTCCTCCACCAACCAACCCCGGGAACTCCTCTGGGTGGTACTCTCGATGACCCTGTGGATTGTCATCATCAACACCCTTTTCTGGAAACGGTGGTATAAACATGCCGCTGAAAAATACAATTTCAGCGAATAGGAGAGAACATCATGATCCTTCTGGAACTCAAAGAAGTCACCAAGGCGTATATCGAGAAAGGAAAGCACTTCTCCGCCATCGATGAAATCGACCTGGCGGTAAAAGAGGGGGAACTCGTGGTGATCGTCGGGCCATCTGGTTCCGGGAAATCAACCGTGGTCCGCATCGCCGCAGGTCTGGTGCCACCGACCAAAGGACAGGTATTCTACAAGGGCCAGCCACTCCTCGGTCCCAACCCCAATGCTTCCATCGTTTTCCAGAACTTCGCCCTCATCCCCTGGCTTACCGTGCAGGAAAATATTGAACTGGTGCTCGAAGCCAGAGGCCTCCCTCCCCGGCAACGCATTCGCACCGCCCTGAAGTACATCGACCTGGTGGGCCTGGACTCCTTTGAAGATGCCTACCCCCGGGAACTCTCTGGAGGGATGAAACAGCGGGTCGGGTTCGCCCGGGCTCTGGCGGTGGAGCCGGAAATCCTGTTTATGGACGAACCTTTCTCCTCCCTCGATGTTCTCACCGCTGCCGACCTTCGCGAAGAATTCCTCAAACTGTGGACCAGCGGCAAGCTCTCCATCCGCTCGGTGGTTATGGTAACCCATAACATCGAAGAAGCCATCTTCATGTCTGACCGCATTGTGGTGTTGAGCGCCCGTCCCAGCAAGGTGGTGGGAGAAATTGAGGTATCCCTTCCCCGTCCCCGCGATACCCACTCCAGGGACTTCGAATCCATCATGGACCAGCTCTACTCCCTCATCGTGAGTAGCCACATCAGTAAGTGAAATGGTATAATATATTGTACAGGGTGAAGCATGATGGACGATGAAAGTGGTCCTTATCCCCGAGCAGGGGTCAGCGAAGTTATCGGATTCCTGGAAATCTTAGACGACGAATCGGGGAAAACAGACGCTTACAAACTGGGCAGGAACATCAACCATCATTTAGAGCAGCTCCTTAGCGTCCTGGATACCGCTCGCATACTGGGCTTGGTGGAATACGAAGCCGGAGACGTGTTTTTCACCCCCAAGGGTAGGCATTTCATCCGGAGCACTCAGGAAGAGCGCAAAAAAATCATCGCCGCTACCCTGGTCGAACTCCCCGTCTTTCGAGAATTACTTTCCTTCCTGGCTACCTGCGAAGAACACGCTACAGGTATAGAATACCTGGATGAGCTCATCGCCAGAGACCTCACTGGAGAGGAAGCCCAGAACATCAAAAACGCCATCCTGAACTGGGGTCGATTCGCCGAACTGATCTGGGTTGATTCCGACGAACGGGAAATCCATCTCGAAGAAAAAGAGGACGAAACCTGATTACCGGAATTCCCCTCTCCGAGAGAAGCACATACCGGCGTACGCTTAATGATCGTCGATGAAACGCCGCAGAAACGGGAAAATATCGGTGTTCTCGTGCAGTTTCTCGGGAAATTGCTCTCCCCATACAAAGACCGGCACTTTCTCTGCGGTGTGACCGGTGGTTTTCCAGGAAACGCCCACCTCTTGAGAAAATTTCCTGGCCAGAGCGATGAAAGCCTTATTTGGATCGTTACCCGTACCTCCCAGGGGAGGGATGAGCTCCTCCGGAAACCCCCACATTTCCCTGGCCACTTCAGAGAGCGAGGCACCCGCAGAAACCCGGTCGAAGAAAACCTGGTAGGAGAAGGGCTGATCGAGAATCCTTGGAAAGTCGACCTCCCCTTCCACCCCCAATCCCCCGGTCTCGTGGTCCGCGGTAACAAGAATAAGTGTTTCTTGGGGGTGCTGCTGAGCAAAGGTAAGCGCCTCCTGAATTGCTTCGTCAAAATCGAGTAATTCCCCAAGGAGCGACCCTACATCATTCATATGTTTACACCAGTCAATTTTCCCACCCTCCACCACGAGGAGAAACCCTCTCTCGTTGAAAAGGAGCTCTATCCCCCGACGGACGGCGTTTTTGAGCGCATAACCGTTTCTGCAGTCAATGCGGAAGGGAAAGGAAAGAAGAGCCACAAGAGGCAATTCCTTTCGGGAAAGGAAATCATCCCAGCTTCGGGTGATGGTGTAACCTTTCTGCGCCGCCACGCTGAGCGCTTCACCGGGGGAAGCAATTCCCCATCCCACCAGAAGATCAAAGCCGCTTGCCACCATGTCGAGTGCGATGCCCTGATAATCCCGGCGGGAAGAACGGTGCGCATAAAAAGCGGCCGGAGTAGCATCGTTCACCGCCACGTTGGTGATAATCCCCACCCGGAAGTTTCTCTTTTTGGCTATCTCGGCTAAAGACGGAGTTATTCTTCCTGAGGGATCCACCCCCAGCATGCCATTTCGGGTTTTCACCCCACAGGCCAGGGCAGTGCCTGATGAAGCCGAGTCGGGGATTTCTCCCCCGGAGAGGGTTCCCACGGTACCGACAAAGGAAAGGGCCGAAAACGACGAAGAGACTCCCCGAAAGCGGGAGTATCGTTCCAGGAAGTGCACGTCATCCTCACCCATGCCATCGCCGATGAAGAGAAACACAAAGCGTGGCGCGCTCATCGCCACGCTTCCCCAAAAAATCAGGATAAAGATGAGAATCCCAACGATAACCTTATAGCCGCGAGGCAACCTTTTCTCCCCGGTCCAGACGGCCGATTTCTTCCATCTCTTCAGGCGTTAAGCGGAAGTCAAAAATGTCCAGATTTTCCCTCTGATGCGTTGCACTCTGCGCCTTGGGAATGGCCACCACCATTTCTTGCTGGATAAGCCAGCGCAGAGCGACCTGGTTCACCGATTTACCGTACTTCTTCCCGATCCGCTCCAAAACCGGATCCCCAAGGAGCCTCCCCCGGGCAAGAGGCGAATAGGCGGTGAGAATCACCCGCTTTTCCTGGCAGTAACGGAGGAGCTCCCTCTGGGTAAGGTACGGATGGCATTCCACCTGATCGGTGAGCACAGGCGAAGAGGCAATCTGTAACGCTTTTTCCAGGAGGGGGATATCGAAGTTACTCACCCCGAAAAAGCGAATTTTCCCCTCGTCCCTCAACCGTTCCATAGCCTCGATGGTCTCCTCCAGAGGCACACTCTCGGTGGGCCAGTGGATGAGATAGAGGTCCACGTAATCGGTCTTGAGCTTGCGGAGGCTCATCTCACAGGAACGGATAACCTCCTCCCGTCGCAGATGGGTGTACCACACTTTGGTGGTGAGAAAGATTTCTTCTCGAGGAACACCCGATTCGTGAAGCGCCGATCCCACCTGCTCTTCGTTATCATAAAATTCGGCAGTATCAATGTGACGGTAACCCAGAGAGAGAGCACTCAAAACCGCCCTTTTTCCCGCCTCTCCCCGTATGTCCCAGGTCCCAAAACCGATCACCGGAACTTTGGCTCCGTGCAACTCGATATATTCCATCCCGTTCACCTCCCCAAAACTACCCGGGGTTCAATGCCCCGGTCCCTGGCCATAGAAAGCGCCTTTGCCGTGTTTGCGAAGGTAGCGCTTTTCGAGCATCCTGGGCGCAAGTGGTGCAGCTTCCGGGTTAATACTCAGGGTGAGCCAGCTCATCCGGGCCACCTCCTCCAGGACCACACTGTGGAAAACAGCCTCCTGGCAGTCTCTACCCCAGGTAAAGGGCCCATGGTACGCTACGAGCACCCCAGGAACTTCCAGAGGTTTGAGTTCGGCAAAACGCTCGGCAATGACTTTCCCGGTATCCCCCTCAAAGGATCGCTCCACCTCCTCTTCGGTGAGAGGTCGGGTGCAGGGGATGGGTCCGAAGAAATAGTCGGCGTGGGTCCCCCCAAGGCAGGGAATATCCCGACAGGCCTGTGCCCAGGCACAGGCATAGGTAGAATGGGTATGCACCACGCCCCCGATTTCCGGAAAAAGCTTATAGAGGTCAAGATGGATTTTGGTATCCACCGAGGGACGCAGGTTCCCTTCCACCACCTTTCCCTCCAAATCCACCACCACCATGGAATCGGGAGAAAGCTCCTCATAGGGAACCCCGCTTGGCTTTATGACCACCAGGCCTTCCTCCCGGACGATTTCACTGGCGTTACCCCAGGTATAGAGTACCAACCCTTTCTTCTGTAGCTCCAGATTCGCCTGCCACACTTTCTCTTTGAGCTTTTCAAGCACTGCAATCACCCCAAGACGTTTTTCGATTTACCGGAAAAGCGGAAATTGCTGATTAAAATTCTTGAGCTCCCGGTAGAGTTTCCGGTACTCATCAAAGAGGGTACTGTAGAGCTCGTGCTTCTCAGGGGATGGCTCAAAAAGTGCCCGCTCTTTGATGTATCGAGAACATCCCTCGGAAAAAGACGGAAAATGACCCGTTCCCACCCCGGCGATGATGGCTGCCCCCAGGGAGGCTGGGTCGTCGACGTTAGTGGTTACCATGGGTAGACCCACCACATCGGCAAAAACCCGGCACCAGAGCTCACTCCGGGCCGCTCCTCCCGAAAGTACCACGCGTTCCCCGGTTAATCCGAATTCCCGCAAAATCTCCACCGATTCTCTCTGGCTGAAAGCTACTCCTTCGATCACCGAGCGCACCATGTGTTCCAGCCCATGGTGGTAGGAAAGACCCCAGAAGACCCCCCGGGCTTTGGGGTCCGAATGGGGAGTGCGTTCCCCAATGAGATAGGGTAGAAAAATAACCCCCTCGCTTCCTGCCGGCGCTCGAGCGGCGAGTTCGTTGAGTTCTTCATACTGAAGGTCGCCCTTCAGTTGCTGCAAAATCCGGAAAAGCCACTGGTAAGAACCACCAGCCGCCAGGGTGCAGCCCATGAGAAACCAGGTTCCGGGAATGGAATAACAGAAAGAATGCAGGCCCCTGTTCCGGTAATCCCTCTGCGGCGTTTCCGTCATGGACATCACCACCCCCGAAGTCCCCAGAACACAGGAGATGATGCCTTTTCTCACCACCCCCAGGCCGATACCGCCACTCGACTGGTCTCCTCCCCCACCGACGACCGGAATCTGCGCCCGAAGACCGGTTTCCCGGGAAACTTTTTCCGAAACGTACCCGGTAATCTCCGGAGATTCAACCACCGAAGGGAAAGCGCTCCTGCGGAGCGAGAAGAAGTCGATGATTTCCTCCGACCACCTCCGGTGGGGAACATCGAAAATCAGCGTTCCGGAAGCATCGGAGACTTCGGTGACGTAGTTTCCGGTCAAACGGAAACGCAGGTAATCTTTGGGAAGGAGGAATTTCTCGGTTTTTTCCAGGATTTCAGGTTCATGATTCCGCAACCAGAGAATTTTAGGCAACCAGTAACCGGTAAGGGGGGTGTTGGCAGTATATTCCAGGAGCTTCTCGACCCCCAGAGTCTCCTCGATGTAGGAAAGCTCCCGGAAACTCCGCTGATCACACCAGATAATGGCCGGCCGGAGAACCCGCCCTTCCCCATCGAGCACCACAAGCCCCAGCATCTGTCCGGAAAGACCGATTCCTTCGATACTCGAAAGATTCCCAATTCTACCTTCTAATTTTCGCAGTAACGCCAGAAAGGCTTCCCACCACTCCTCGGGATTTTGTTCGGCCGAGTAGGAATCCGGATAGGAAACCCGCAATTCCACCGAAGCGGTGACAATTTCTTCGCTTTCCAAGGCTAAGAGGGTACCTTTGATAGAAGAGGTACCCAGGTCCACGCCCAAAAGATAGCGCTCCACCAGGGCAACCTCACTCAATAGTAGAGAATGCCGCCATCGATGTTGATGGCCTGACCCACGATGAAATCAGACTCATCACTGGCCAGAAAAATGGCAATCCCGGCCAGATCCTCCGGCACACTGATTCGCCCCTTGGGAGTCATGGCGATGAACTTCTTGCGCTTCTCCGGATCGGCCAAATTCACCTGTCCAAGCTCGGTGTCCACAATTCCCGGACAGATAGAATTCACATTGACGTTGTAGGGAGCAAATTCCTTGGAGAGGGCCCGGGAAAAATTCATCACCGCCGCCTTGGTGGCAGCATAGGCTGCCTGCGCCACAGCTCCGTCCTTCGCTCCGATGGAAGCCACGTTGATGATTTTTCCATAGCGCTTTTCGACCATGACTCTTCCGATTTCCTGACACATCAAAAAAACACTCTTCGCATTCACCGCAAAAATTGTATCCCAATCTTCCTCTTTATAATCGAGCACCAATCCCGAAATCATAATTCCGGCGTTGTTCACCAGGATATCGATGGTCCCAAACTCTCTGAGGGTTTCCTCCTTAATCCTCACCGCGGTACTCCGCAAGCTCACATCACCGGGTACCGCCAGGGTCCTTACGCCGTACTTCTTATTGATTTCTCCGGCCACCTCCCGACACAGACCCTCCAGAAGATCATTCACCACTACCTTTGCTCCCTCCCGAGCAAAACCCTCGGCAATGGCCTTCCCAATCCCCTTGGCCGCACCCGTGACGATGGCCACTTTTTCCTTCAAGCGCATGGAAATACCTCCTCTACTCTTTTCTCTCAAATCAGAATATCGCTTCTTCCGATTCTTTGTCAAACAAATGCAGATGCTCTTCCTGAAAGCGGATGAGAACATCATCCCCCTCTTTTTTCTCAAAAGCAGTAATGGTCTCAATTAAAAGGAGATTTTCGTTCATCTTCACATGGACAATGTTCGAATCTCCCAGGGGTTCCACCAGAAAAACCTTACCCCTAATTTCCCTTCCGTCCAGCACCGTAGACTCTGCAAGAATATCGATATGACAGGGCCGTATCCCCAGAATGAGCCTATCCAGTTTGGCGGTTTTTAATGCTTTCAAAGCGGCCAGTTTTTCAGGATCAAAAACTTTAAAAGAGAGACTATCAATGATGATCTGACAGTCCTTCTCTCCCAGGCTAACTTTGCAATCCAGAAAATTCATTGGCGGTTCTCCTACAAAATCTGCCACAAAAAGGTTCCGGGGTTTAAAGTATACCTCCTGGGGTGTACCAACCTGCTTGATAAAGCCCTCACTCATGACCACCACTTTATCGGCCATAGCCAGGGCCTCAATTTGGTCGTGGGTAACGTAGATCACCGTACTTTTCAATTCCTGGTGAATTCTCTTCAGTTCCGCCCGCATCCTATTACGCATTTTGGTATCAAGATGGGAAATAGGTTCGTCAAGGAGATATACTTCGGCGTCACGCACCAGAGCCCTTGCCAGGGAAACCCTCTGCTGGTGCCCACCGCTCAACCCCTTAGGATACTTGTTAAGGACATCGGTAAGCTCAAGAACTTCAGCGATGTGGTAAACCCTTTCTTTGATTTCCTTTTCCGGCACCTTGGCAGCCCGCAACGGAAAGGCAATGTTATCAAAAACTGTCATCGGAGGATAGAGAGCGTATGACTCAAAAGCCATAGCAATATTGCGTTCTTCAGGCCCAAGGTGGTTGACCAACTTGTCACCGATGTAAATTTCCCCCCCGGTGATATGCTCCAACCCCGCTATCATCCTCATGGTAGAAGTTTTCCCACAGCCGGAAGGACCAAGGAAAGCCACAAATTCTTTATCCTTGACTTCGAGGTTGATACCCTTCACCGCTTCCACTCTACCGTACTTCTTCCATAGATTTCTCAGGCTTACGCTCGCCATCGCTACACCCTACCCTGATCAGAAATGAGAATATTCGACCCGGTTTCCGGGTCAAAGAAATACAGCCGTTCAGGAGAAAAACGAAAGAAAACCTTTTCTCCTATCTCGAAATTCTCCTCACCCATATATTTCACCTGAAACTTCGTCCCTTCTCTCTCCAGAGTGACCACCTTGACCACACCCAATGGCTCCACCACGTACACCTGGGCAACAAAACTACCGGGCGTCTCCTTTTTACCCAGCGCAATGTCCGATGGCCTCAGTCCTACTTTAAGGGTTTTTCCTTTTAAAGACCGGAAATGGCTGGCAATCTCTTTCCCTATTTCCTGCTGAAACGCAGCGGTACGAATCGCCAGGGTATCACCGGTTTGCATCAACGTCCCTTCAAAAAAGTTCATGGGAGGATCACCCACCAATCCTGCCACAAAATCGTTACGGGGAGCATTATAGATGTCATTCGGTGTTCCAATCTGCAGGATAACCCCCTGGTTGAGAATAGCCACCCGATCCCCCATACCCAGCGCTTCCCGGTAGTCATGAGTGGTATATAAGGTGGTAATTCCAAAGGTCCTCTGGATATTCTTCAACTCGGCCCGTAAACGGTGACGCAACTTGGCATCCAGATGGGCGATTGGCTCGTCCATCAAAAAGAGCCGGGGATTACGGACCAGCATTCTCCCCAGAGCAACCCTCTGTTTCTGTCCTCCTGAGAGCTGGGCTACGTTACGATCCAGAAGCCAATCAATCTGCAACATGGCGCTGACTCTCTTCACACGCTCATCAATCTCTTCCCTGGGAAACCGAATATAGGGGGAGCGCAAAGGGAAGGCCATGTTCTCATAAACCGTTTTATTGGGATACAGAGCGTAAGTTTCAAAAATCATGGCTACATTTCTTTGAAAGGGAGGAAGAGTGTCCACGCGCTGTCCCCCTATATAAATCTCTCCTACCCGTATTTCTTCCACTCCGGCAATAGTTTGCAAAAGGGACGTTTTGCCCGCTCCCGAAGGACCAAGGATGGTAATCAACTCTCCATCATGAACACGCAGATATATTCCCTTTAAAGCCGTAACCTCTCCGTACTTCTTCCAGACGTTCTTGAGCACTAAGTCCGCCATTACTCTTTCATCCTTCTTTCCCAGGTTTCACGCCCCATACGTTCCAGCTCCTCCCGTTCTCTTCGTTTCTCCATACGAAATTTTCTGTACCAGGGGACAATCAAAATCAAGGCAACCGCAAAACCTATCAAAGGCACCACGAAGATGGTAACATAACGCTCCAGCCATCCCAACCATAAAAATCCCAAACCGAAGGTCAACATTACCGAAACAAATAAACGATCGCCAAACCCGAAATCCATCGCCATTCATTCCCTTTCTTGTGATTTAACCTTTTACCGCTCCCAAGGTGAGACCCCGGATAATGTATTTCTGCACGGCAAAAGTAAAGACCAAAACTGGAATCACCTGCAACGTTGCCACTGCTGCGATTTCCCCCCATTCGATCGCTCGAGAGGTCACCAGTCCACGAATTCCCACAGGAACTGTTTTAGCAACTGCTGCCGTGAGAACATTGGCAAAAAGAAACTCGTTCCAGGAAAAGATGAAACACAAAATGGCCGTAGTCACCAAACCCGGCGCGCTCAAAGGCAGAATGATTTTCCAGAAAGCATCCCACCGGGTATATCCGTCGGCCATAGCCGCCTTTTCAAGGTCGTACGGAATATCTTCAAAGAAACTGCGCATAATCCACACCACGAAAGGCAGGTTAAAGGTGGTATATACGATAACCATGAGGAATCTGGAGTCATGCAAACCCCAGCGGGTCGCCATGATATAAAATGGAATCACCAGAACAATGGGTGGGAACATCCTGGTACTTAGAATCCAGAAAGATATGTGTTTCCCTCCAAAGAGGCGAAAACGAGCCAAAGCATAAGCACCCAGTGTTCCCACCGCCAGAGAAAGGAGAGTGGTACTCACTGAAATAATGAGACTATTGTAGAACATGGGAAGGAAATGTCTTTTTCCAAAAGCTGACAGGTAATTTTTCCAGGTCGGTTGAAAGATGAATCGGGGAGGGATGGCAAAAATATCGAGGCGGGTTTTCAGCGAGGTGAGAATTAACCAGACAAAAGGGAGAACATTGACGACCAGAATTATGGTAATGATAATCCAGGCAACTACACGTTTCGTTTGTTCCTTTTCCAAAAATATCACCCCTTACGGAAACTTTATCTAACTATCTTTCACCTATACAGTTGCCTTCACGCGACTCAAAACATTTACCAGAATTACCGAGATGATCATAATGATGTAGAGGAGAACAAAAGAAATTGCTGAAGCTTTTCCAATATTCCAGAGATAAAAACTATTGCGATAGATGAACATACTGAGAACATCGGTTGCTTCTCCTGGACCACCTTCGGTCAAAGCATACACAATGTCAAAAACCCTGATGGCATCCATAATTCTCAAAACCAGAACAATGAGAATAACCGGTTTCAATAAGGGGAGTGTAATCTTCCGGAAGACCAGGAAGGGGGGCGCCTTGTCGATTCTTGCCGCTTCATACGGTGCAGTAGGGAGAGCCTCCAGTCCGGCCAATAGGACCATAATGAGAAAAGGGGTCCACTGCCATATATCCACTACCATCAATGCCGGGAGTGCGGTTCTCACGTCCGCAAGCGGAGCAGTGCGATAGCTCATGAGCCGTAGCTGCCTTAATATGTAAGTAACCAGACCAAATTCAGACTGATAAAGATACGTCCAGGTTAACCCCACCACAATGGGTGCCATAATCATGGGAAGCAGGATAAAAGTCCGTACAATTTTGGAACGGGTGATAACGCCCTGTAAGATCAGCGCAATAACAAGGCCCAGAAAGAATTCTACCGTAACGACCACCGCCATGAACAACACGGTAGTTCTCAGAGAAGTCCAGAAAGTCACATCTCGCAGGATTTCCCGGAAGTTTGTTAAACCGATGTAGCCTTTCAGAGTCTCAGCCGCTCGGGCAAGATTATAATCGGACAGGGCCAATCGCAAAGCATAGAGCGTGGGGTACACGGTAATGAGCGCCAGGAGAACAATCGTGGGCAGGATCAAAGCCCATTTAAACCGATTTTCGGTTTTGGAAATCCAGGAACTAAACCGCTGATAGAGAGAAAAGCTTGTATTCGGCAAACCCTTCTACCTCCCTTACTGATTAGGGGGGGCATGCCCCCCCTAATCAGTAAAAAATCTCACTTCTTATAACCACCCTTTACCAGAATTTCTTCGATCTTTGCCGCCGAAGTTGCCAGAGCTTCTTTGACATCTTTCGCACCAGCAACCACGGAGTTGAGTTCCAGCGCCAGGACTTCTACCATTTCGTCCCATTCAGGAATTCGAGGTCTCCAGAAGGTAGTCTCGGCCGCAGCATCGGTGGCTTCAAAACTGGGATATTTTGCCCTCAATTCCGGTATCTGGTAAATGGAACGTCTGGTTGGCGAAGAGCCCTTACCCACTCCCCGCAGTTGCACGTCGTAGCTTGTAGCCCACTGAATGAAGAGGAAAGCTGCCTCCTTGTTCTTCGAAGAAACCGGAATCCCCAGGCTCGAACCACCATAGTGAGATACCGGTTTCCCATCTGCACGGGCAGTAGGAACCGGAGCATAGCGCATCTGTCCCACAACCTTTGATTCTTCGGGATCTTCCATGCTCCCGTAATTTTCATCCCACTGAATGGCCTGTGCCACGATCCCCTGCTGGAGGGCAGTATTTACGTCATCCCAGGTCCACGTGGTTACACCAGGAGGCGCATACTCTGCCATCTTCTTATAGAACTCGGTAGCTTTAATGGCGTTTTCGTTATTCACCAGGACGTTGTAATTTTCGTCATAAAGTTCTCCATCAAAAGCCCACAATACATTCAGCCACTCACAAACGATGGAGAGGTGTCTCTTGGCCTGCATACCGGTTCCATAGAGCTCGGGTGGATGGGTGAGCTTTGCCATAGCGTCCATCCACTCATCCGGGGTTTTTGGTGGTCCCGCCACGCCGTATTTGTCAAAAATGGCCTTGTTCCAGAAGAGGTACTCGATGACGCTGTCGAAAGGATAACCGTAGGGAACGCCATCCCAGCTTGTGCCTTCCCACATCCGGGGATAAAAATCCTTGAGATCGTTGTTGGGGTCAGCAAGTTTAGGATCGTTAATGTATTTATCGAACGGCTCGATGTATCCCGCTTTCACGTACTTACCCGTCCAGGAGTAATCAAAGTTGAAAACATCGTATATTCCTGTCCCAGCGGCAAAGTCCATGAGTGCTTTCTCTTCCAGGTGCGGATGTGCCTGTCGTTCCACGATAACCTTTATACCGGTAGCCTTCTCAAACTCCGGTAGAGCCTCTTCAATCCAGTAACTTGGTGGCGTCGTTTCGGTAATGAACCGGATGGTCGCCCCTGCATATGGTTTTGCTGCCTCCTCCAAACTCCAGCCAAACGCCAGCGCCGTCACACCGAACACCAAAAAACAACTCACCATCACCAAACACACGGCCCTTTTCATTATACAACCCTCCCTTCAAATTGCATTCGAAACGCTTGCACCCACACTTAAACACACCACATCCCGTTCAGTTTTTCTCCAGTCTCACCCCCCTTACTGGATGGTGTACCCACCATCGATGACCAGAGTTTCTCCCGTTACAAGATCTGAAGCAGGGCTAGCAAGATAGAGCGCTGCTGCTGCCACTTCTTCGGGATAACCAAAGCGCCGTAGAGGGATTTTTTTCTTCATCGCCTCACCCACTTCACCGGCCCAGGCTTTTTTACCGAGTTCGGTGAGAATCACGGTGGGAGCGATAGCATTCACATTGATACCAAACTCCGCCCATTCCAGAGCCAGAACTTTGGTCATACCGATGAGACCCGCCTTACTCGCACAGTAGGCCACGTGTTTATCGAGGGCAATGACTCCGGCCTGGGAAGCAATGTTAATGATTTTTCCCCTCTTTTTTTGAATCATCACCCTCCCCACCGCCTGGGCAAGAAGAAAAGGCGCTTTGAGATTTACGGCCATGGTCTTATCCCAGTACTCTTCCGAGAGATTCTCGGCATCGTCGAGATACGCTACCCCAGCGTTGTTCACCAGGATATCGATGGTTCCAAACTCCCGAAGCGCTACCGCCACGGCCTTTTCCACTTCATCTTTTCTGGTTATATCGGCTACCGCCGCAATACTCTTATCACCCAGAGTAGAAATTTCCTGAGCGACCGATTCCACCACCGGATCGAGGTCGACAAGAACATTACGAGCACCATTCTGAGCGAAGAGAACTGCGATCGCCTTTCCGATTCCCCGGGCACCCCCGGTGATGAGTGCTACTTTTCCCTTTAAGGAAAACGAAATGTCTACCTGAAAATCTTCCAAGAGAACCCCCCCTATCCTTCCAGTAAAGTTTCCAGAAATGTTTTCACCACGATGAAACTTGAAGCCGCACCCGGGTCGATGTGACCGATGCTCCGCTCTCCCAGGCGGCTGGATCGTCCCCGTAGAGAGAGCATATCTCTCGTTGACTCCATCCCCCGGCGAGCCTCTTCGATGGCCTTTTTGAGCATGGCTTCAAAACTCTCCCCTGCAGTCAGGGATTTTTTGAGCGACTCCACCATGGGGTAAATGGTATCGTACATGGTCTTTTCTCCCACCTTTGCCTGACCGCGACGAGCAATACCCCCACCAAAGGCTTCCCACATGGCTACCACATCCTGGGGGGTGAGCTCCGTTTTCCCGCTCACGACTTTCCCTGCGTCCATGAAGGCAGTGCCGTAGAGCGGCCCCATGGCTGCTCCACCGGAGAAAATGATGGACTTCCCCACTTCCTGCAGGAGCTTCCCGATATCCCGGTCCCCTTCCGGGTGCTGGTCCACCGCCTCTTTCACCTTCCGGAAGGCATTGGTGACACTTTCCCCGTGGTCGGAATCCCCAATGGGAGCATCGAGGTCGTTGAGGTACTGCCGGTTCTTTTCCAACTCTTCCAGAATCCGAGCGAAAGCTTTTTTCACCTTTTCAAAAGGAACGCTCACCGCAAAAGGAACGCTCACCGTGACACCTCCCTCATCTTTAGTGCTGGATGAAATGAACCCCATCACAGGGAGCATCCATGAGTCGCTTCAATTCGTCATCCATTTTGGTGAGGGTAACGGAAAAGCCTCCCATCTCCATGGAAGTGAAGAACTCCCCGATGTAAGTACGGTGAATTTTGATGGAGTGATCGGCCAGAATCTGGGCTACCTTTCGGAAGCAAATGTACATTTCAAGGAGCGAAGTGGACCCCAGCCCGTTGATGAGCACCGTTACCTCATCCCCCGACCGGAAAGGAAGGTCCTCGATCACCTTGAGCGTCATGAACTCGGTAACTTCATCGGCGCTCATCATCTTCATCCGCTTGATTCCCGGCTCCCCGTGGTGGCCTACGCCGATTTCCATTTCATCTTCTCCGATCTCAAAACTCGGCTTACCGGAAGAAGGCATGATACAGGGAGTATGAGCTACACCCAGGCTCCGGGTGTTGAACACCGCTCGGGTCCCCACCTCCTTCATCTTGGCGAGATCCGCCCCTTCCTCTGCCAGGGCTCCGACCACTTTCCAGAGAATCACTTCCCCGGCCACACCCCGACGATTGTCCATACGCTCTTTGGGACTCGAAGCCACATCATCATTCACGATGACGCTCTCTATGGGAATCCCCTCCGCCTGAGCGAGCTCCGCAGCCATGCCGAAGTTCATCACATCTCCCGAATAATTTCCCAGGCACAGAAGCACCCCTCGCCCACCATCCACGGCTTTGATCGCTTCATAAACTCTCTGCACCGGGGGAGCAGCAAAAATATCACCCACCGCCACTGCATCCACGAGACCCTTCCCAATGTAGCCGATGAAAGCAGGCTTGTGTCCCGAACCACCACCGGTAACAATACCCACCTTCCCCTTTACCGGAGCATCCGTGCGCACCAGAACCCTTTCGGTGGTAAGCCTGCGAACCTTGTGGGCATTTGCTTTGACAAAACCCTCCAGCATTTCTTCCACGACGTTCTCCGGACGATTGATGAACTTTTTCATTTTTACTCCCCCTTCATAAATTTTTTCTCGATTTCCCGGATTTTTTCTACCTTGGGAAGGGACCGACCACCCTGGAAGTCACTCCCCAGCCAGGCGTCAACCAGCATCTTGGCTAACTCCGGACCCACGATATGACGCCCCATGGTGAGGACGTTGGAATTATTACTCTTTTTGGCTCTCTCGGCAGAATAAATATCATGAGCACAGGCCGCATATACCCCCGGAACTTTATTGGCCGCCATGGCCATACCGATACCGGTTCCGCAGATGAGAATTCCATACTGGTATTTTCCCTCTCTGATCCCCAGGGAGAGCTTCAAAGCAATATCGGGGTAATCCACCACTTCCTCCTCCGAAAAGACCCCCAGATCTTCAAACTCCACCTGTTTCCCCTTCAGATGCTCCACAATCACCGCTTTCAGGGGATACCCAAAATGGTCTGAAGCAATGGCTAAGTACATCGTCTCACTCCTTCATCCGGTTAGGGAATTAAAACCACCTTAATCGATTCTTCACCCTTTTCCACCATCTCAAAGCCCTTCTGGAAATCGGCAAGAGGGACTTCATGGGTGATGATTTTATCCGCCTTGATACGACCATCGTTGAGGAAGCGAATGGTGCTCTCATAGGTATAGGGGCTCAAATGGGCACCGCGCAGGTCGAGTTCCTTGCGATCTCCAATGATACTCCAGTCTACCGTTACCGGGTCGTTGTACACGCTAAACTCCACGAAGCGACCCAACTTTCGAATCATCTGTAAACCCTGAACCGCTCCGGAGGGATGGCCGCTGGCCTGAATGTACACATCACACCCATATCCCCCGGTGAGCGATTTCACCTTCCCCACCACATCTTCTTTCAAAGGATTCATGACGAGATCTGCCCCGTATTCTTTAGCAAGCTCAAGGCGTTTTTCCCGGATATCCAGGGCGATGAGCATTTTGGGATTCTTGAGCCTGGCAGCCTGAACCATCCCCAGCCCCAGAGCTCCCAACCCGGCAATCACCACCACATCGTTAAACTGAATATCACCCCGCTCCACAGCATGAATGGCACAGGCCAGAGGTTCCACATAGGGAGCTACCTTCAGGGGGAAACCCTCCGGCAGCTTATAGTTCCGGGCGGTTCTGGGAAGTCTCACGTACTCGGCATACGCACCATCGGCCACTTTCCCCTGGAAACCGTAGATATTGTGGACTTCGCACATCCAGTACTTCCCCTCAAGACAAAACCGACATTTACCGCAGGGGATAATCTGTTCCGACACCGCCCAATCCCCCAGGGATAACCCGTATTTCTCTTTGGCTCCCTTTCCCAGAGCGACCACCTGACCGTAGAACTCATGCCCGGGAATAAACGGGGCTTGAATCCAGGAAGGCTGTCCCTCCCCACCCCAGAACGAAGGCGCCCCGTGATACCCCTTCACATCGCCGGCACAGATTCCACAACCCCCCACCCGCAGGAGCACCTCTTCATCCCCGATTTCGGGAACTTCTACCTCTTCCAAACGGTAATCCCCGGGCTTGTAGGCTACCACAGCCTTCATCTTTTTGGGCAAATTCTCCATGGCTTCAAAATAGGACATGCTCTCACCCCTTTAGTCTCTCACAGACCCTTATTCATCGCTAATACGCAAAACCTCCTCCGCCGTCAGACTATCCACTACCAATACATTTAAAAATCTTCCTCGCAAAGCGCCCAGAATCGCTTCGGCCTTCTCCAAACCACCGGCCACCCCCATCACCAGAGGGCATTTTTTCCGCAACTCATCGAGAGACACCGCAATACGCCGCTCGTTACCGCTGAATTCCACTATCTTTCCGGCAACATCGAAAAACGTTCCACAGATATCACCTACCGCACCTCGAGCACGTAACTCTTCATATTCCTCCGGGGTGATAGCACCGGTCTGAATGAGCATAGCACCAGGAGAAACACTCCCTATACCCACCAGAGCGAGGTCGATCTTCTCTTTGAGCGTAGCCTGGACGTTTTCGTCCTTCAACATCGCATCCCGGGTAGCGCGATCTTTAGTAAAAGCCGGAGCGGGAAGGTAGTACACCTGCGCCCCCAGCGCTTCAGCCAGCCGCTTGGGAATCTCGGTAGCAAACACGTTGGCAGAAATACGACTCAATCCTCCCATAAGCTGTACCACAATGAGGTTCAGGCTCTCACCAACCGAAGGCTTGACATAGCGCACCAGTTCATAAAGCGTCCGACCGTAGGCAATTCCAACCTTATTCCCCGGGGTAACAGCTCTAAGGAAAAAGCGAGCCCCTGCTTCCCCTACGGCTTTCCGGATGAGATCGCTGTTCTTACTGAAAACATTCACCACGTGGGCTTTGCGGAGAGAGAATTTTTCTTCCAGCTGCTTCTCCAGATTCAGAACCCCTTCCTGGGTAGGGTCGATAACTTCAATCTGGACGATGCCTTCCTCTTTCGCCTTTTTCAGAAGTCTTGAGCAACGCTGCCGGGACATACCCAGGATCTTGGCGATTTCTATAATGGACAAATCGTCGAGGTAATAGAGTCTGGCAATACTCGCTAAGAGACCTTTATCGGCTGACCCGTCCAACACCAGACCTCCTTTACAACAATTGTTATTGAACAAAATGTCGTAACAATTGTTCTCTAACAAAATAACAAATAACTTTCGAAAAGTCAAGCTATCCTACAAAATTTGAAGAGTACTGTCATCAGGAATTTTAAAAATTGCCTTTCCTCATCGGACAACTCCCCAGATAAGGAAAGGCAATGAAGCTTTAGGCGCCGATTTCCTGAGCAATCGCTTTGAGGTTCTTCAAACCTTCAATCGCCAGAGCTTCACCGGAATCCGCAAACTTCCTCCATATGGCACACAGTCGGTTCAGCTCCTCAAAGCTGGGGTCAAAAGATTCGATCACCAGGGGTCCATTGTAACCAATGTCTTTCAGAGCAGTGAGGAATTCCTTCCAGGGCACAAGACCGGTACCAGGCACTCCCCGATCGCTTTCACACACATGGACGTAACCGAGATACTCTTTGCCGCAGATTTCCACCGCTTTCCTAAAACTCCTCTCTTCTCGAATCATATGGAAAGAATCCAGGTGCACCTTCATATTATCAATTCCCACATCTCGGCAGTAACGCACCGCATCCTCAGCAATGTTGAGGAAATGGGTTTCGAAACGTTGCACCGGCTCTACTGCAATCACCACGTCTCCCCTCTCCTTAGCATACTCTGCTACCTCCCGCATAGCTTCAACCGACCATTTCCACTCATCCTCCGTCCGTGGCTTACCGGTTAGATACCCCCAGGCCGCATAATTCACTCCCCCGATAATTTTGGAACCCAGAGCCAGGTTAATATCCACCATGAGCTTCAGCGTCCGCACTCCATTGGCTCGCACCTGCGGATCCGGAGAGATGAGATTGGTTTTTTCGTTAAGGGTGATGGTGGTAACCGGCTCGATACCCACCCGGTCTATTCGCTCTTTCACGAGCTCAGTAGGAAAACTCTCCGGATGGGAGATAAAGATATCGATCACCTCAAATCCCACTTCTTTCGCCCGGTCGATAACCCACAAATCTTTTTCGGAAAAAGCTTCTGTCCAGATAAATGTGTCCACCCCAAACTTAAACACCTGTATCACTCCTCTCTATATTCAATAAATAGCATCAAAATTACCTCGGAATATGCGCAAAAACGTTATATACTGTGTAACCAATCAAGAGAAAGGGGAATCCCCATTTGAAAAGCTGAATGTAAAAAGGCTGAAAAAGGAGCACTATCCCCAGAATCATTATCCCCATGCCCAAAATCTCAACACCATTAATGACTTTCCGCCTTTTGTGTTTCCCAATCAGTTCTTTCGAGAGTTTCGCAGACACTTCCACACCCATCGGCCTGACCCCCAAAATCATTTGAGATATATCCGCATGCCGGTATCAACCGAGAAAAAGTACAGTTTTTCCTCAGAAAGGTTTACAAACACTTCCGACCCATGTTGCGGATTCACTTCATCAGCCAGCAGTGCCTTGATAGATTGTTCACCCAAAGTCAAATTCACAAATCTTTCTGCACCGTGATATTCAACGTTTTCGACCACCGCCTCCAACCATCCCTCGTTCATCTCCTTCGAGACCAGAACACTTTCTGGCCAAATGCCAACTAAAACCTTACCTTGTTCTCCGACCCGCCCCTTCAAAGCCCGAAAGGTTGAAGAAGCAATGGGGATCGGTAAGTCCCGATCACCCTCGACAAAAAGCTTTTCCTCTGCCAGATTGCACTCCACAAAGTTCATTGAAGGTGCTCCTATGATGCGAGCCACGCTGACACTTACAGGATCAATATAAATCTCTCGAGGCGTGCCCACCTGAATAATTCGACCCCGCTCCATGATGCCGATTCGACTCGCCATGGCCATGGCCGAGATGTTGTCATGCGTAGCACTCAGAATGGTAATACCATATTCTTCATGAATCCTTTTAAACTCGGTCTGTAGTTCCTCTCGAAGCTTATAGTCTAAGCTGCTGATGGGCTCGTCAAGAATATAAATCCGAGGTTTTCTGATCAGTGCTCTTCCAAGCGCTACTCGCTGCTGTTCTCCACCACTGAGGTGACTAACTTTCCTCTTCAAGAGGTGAGTGATATGAAGTTCCGCGGCAATACTCTCCACCCTTTTTCGCACCTCCTCTTCTGGTACCCTGAAAAGAGGTGAACGAAGGGGAAATGCAAGATTATCGTACACATCCAGGACGGGATAAAGGTTGTGTGACTCAAACATGAAAGCAAAATTCCTCAAGGGAGGAGAGAGATGAGTAATTTCCTGGCCATCGTAGTACACCGCTCCAGAATCTGGTTTTTCAAGACCCATGACAATCCTTAAAGTGGTGGTTTTGCCGGCGCCGGTAGGGCCAAGAATCACAAAAAATTCACCATCCTCAACCCGCAAACTCAAGTCGTCCACCGCTACAATGTCCCCAAAGCTCTTTGATATATTTTTGAGCTCAAGCATAGTGTCCTCCCTTTTCAGCTGACAACAGCCCTGCCACTCTCTTTATCAAAAATGCAAAGCCGGTCTTCCCGCATTTGCAACCCCACTCGACGTCCTGGTACAAGAGAGAGCTCCCAATCCGTCCGCACCCGGAAAACCTTTTCCCCGATCAAAAAATCGATCAGGCGATACCGCCCAGCAGGTTCGATAGCCACAACTTCCAAAGATAAACCACCATCTTTCAGTTTTCCATCAACGTGAACGTACTCCGGCCTTATCCCCATAATCACTTCTCTGCCTTCGTAAGGCACAAGGTGAGCAATCAAATCCTGCCTTTCAAGTTTCAACCGGTAACTGGTGCCCTTAAGGACGAGCGAACCTTTCTCATACCGACACTCCACAAAATTCATACCCGGAGTACCCAGAAAATTACCTACAAAAATAGAGTTGGGATGTTCATAAAGTTCCTGAGGAGACCCCACCTGCAAAATCAGCCCATCCCTCATAACCACGATTACGTCTCCCAGGGCCATAGCCTCCCGCTGATCATGAGTGACGTAAATCGTGGTAATCCCAAGCCTTTTCTGTAGTTTACCCAGCTCACTCCGCATCTCTTCTCGAAACTTCTCGTCCAATGCACTCAGGGGCTCATCAAGCAAAAGAACGCCAGGGTCACGTACCACCGCTCTTGCTAACGCAACCCTTTGTTGGTCTCCGGGAGGCAAAATACTCGCCTTATACTTCAGGAGATCTTTCAGTTGAAATATCTGCACAACCTCTTTAACCTTTTCTTCTATCGTCTTGGGAGGCACACGGCACGCCCGCAGAGGAAAAGTAATGTTCTCTAAAACACTCATATGAGGATAGAGAGCATAAAACTGAAAAACCATGCCAACGTTTCTTTCGCTGGGACTCAAGCCGGTAACATCCCGATCGTCAAAATAAATTTTCCCGTCCGTGGGAACTTCCAATCCCGCGATGCACCGCAGAGTGGTCGTCTTTCCGCATCCAGAGGGCCCCAATAAAACTACAAAACTTCTGCTCTCCACGTTCAGATTCACACCATCGATAGCCTTCACCGTTCCATAATATTTTTTCAAGTTCTCAAGTCTAACCGTCGACAATCCCCTACACCTACCTTCGCACGTTTTGCGCAGCCAGTCTATTCAGATAGCGAATGAAAATAAGGCTCAAGCTCATAATCACAAGCAAAAGAATCACCCCGTACGCAGAGGCCTCCCCAGTATAGAAGTACTGGAAAGCTCTTTTATAGAGGTCAAAGGAAAGGGTTTGCGTCGCACTCCCCGGCCCGCCACCGGTGAGAGTATAAATCAAATCAAAAGCCTTAATTGAGTCAATCATCCTGAACAGGACGGCAATGATTAAAACCGGTGCTGAGAGAGGTAACGTGATATGCCGAAATTTAAACCAGGAAGATGCCCTATCGATTTCTGCTGCTTCATAGAGGTACTTCGGTATGGCAGTAAAGGCCGCCAGAGCAAGAAGAATCATAAACGGTGTCCACATCCAGGTATCCACAATAATGACACTGTAAACACTGATGCTTTCTCGAGCTAACCATTCTACCTTACCTATCCCAAAGATCGATAAAATGTAATTCACAATACCCCATTCGGTATTAAACATGTATTTCCAAAACAGCCCCACGACAATCGGACAGAGCATCATAGGCATAAGAATCAAAGTGAGAACGACGCTTCTCCCTTTAAAATTTTTCTGCAAAAGATAAGCAATTCCAACCCCCAGGAGAAACTGCACCAAAACATTCAGGATGACGAATTTACCCGTGAAAATAAATCTTTCCCAGGTAAAAGGATCTGTGAGGATAAAGGTAAAATTTCCCACTCCGATGAATTTCGCCGGAGTTGCTGCTCGCAAAACCGAGAAGTTGTAGAACCCAGACCTTATAAGGGTTATAAAGGGATAACCAACCAGAAAAAGGAGAATAAAAAGGCTGGGCAGAAGAAAGAAGAACATGAATGCCCGGTCTGATAAACCATAGGTTTTTCTACCCATCGTGACCCTATCGCTTGCTTTCGTAAACCTCTCTAAAACCTCTTCTGAATGCACCAAAGCTGGTGATGCACCTGGTTTTTTGTCGTTATCCGCCATCGCTCACTCCTCGCTTTCCGTATAAACTTCGTAAACTCGAAGATACGGGGTAGCAGCCCACCTGAAAAAGTATCGTTCCCATCTGACACCATCGATAGATTTAGTTGGTAAAAGAGACTCTACAAAGAAACCTTTCGACGTCGAAAGGTATCCAATGCCGATACCGTAATTGGTATCCATTCTGCTTCGACATTCAAACAGAAAAGGATGATTCTCCAATTCCACAAGTCTTTTGATATCTTTCGTGCCCAGCAAGGGCCTCTCGCCACCTTTTGAAAACGTATCCCTCGAAACAACCTTCACCGAGCCACCCCGCGCGTCAATAAACTTCTCTAAAATCTCCGACACCCCTATTTCTATACTTTCGCAGGCACACTTCCTCCGAAGCATTTCCACATCCTGCATCATGAGGCGAACGTTGGTCAATAAAAAGTTTGCATCGTCAGGGTAGATGGGTACTCGAATTACACCCCGAGATTTCCAATAATCTGCCAGAGTGACAACCGCGTTCGAGAGACTGCTCAAATAGTATTCCCAAAAGGGCAAATTGTATCGAACTTCAACCCAAGAAAAACCTTGATCTGGTTTCGAAACCTCCTCTTCCCTCAAACGGTCATTTTCCTGAGTTAAGCTCGTTCCTAGACACTCCGCCAAAGTAAACCTTAAGGAATCACTTTTCAAATAGAGATCGTTGAGGACGGTATCACCATACCTGTAGAAAATCCGCACCCGGAAAGATACCGGACTCACGTAGATCAAATGGGCATCCAAAAATTCGGCTTTATCTCCAAAATGACTACCGATGGTCTCCAGAGCCAACTCTTGAGCCTCCATGAGAACCTTCTGGAGATATCCACCTAAACCGATCCCAACAAGTTGATCGCCGTGAAAAACAAACTCATAATAGGCGCCCCGATCGCCTTTAAAACCCTTCACGGCCCCAACTACTCTGTCACGGCAGTCAAAAAGGGGTATTATATAGTTGAAACTCGAATCGCGGTCGACCTTCTGCAAGAAGCTTTCCAGTTCTTCAGGAGGAAAATCGAGAATATCAGCATAAACCCAGATGGAGAACTGCACAACGATCGCCACAGCCAGCGAGATGCTCACCCACAATTTCATCGTCTACCCAGCACTCCAAAAGTCATCCCCATTAAGAGATAATTACGAATGAGAATGAACAACACGAGAACCGGCACAATTAAGATAAAACCTGCTGCAGCAACCTGCCCCCAGTCTAGACCTGCTGCACCGAGTGCGGCAGCAATGCGTGGTGGAAGTGTCTTGGCATACCTTGTGGTAACAATGGAAGCAAAGGTGAATTCATTCCAGGCAAAGATGAAACAAAAACCCATGGTCGCAGCAATACCACCCTTCACCGAGGGGATGATAATCCTCCAGAATATTTGCCACCTGGTGTAACCATCGACCAAACCAGCCTCTTCATACTGCATCGGTATAGAGTCATAAAAACCCTTCATAATCCATATCGCCAATCCCAGGTTTGACATGGTATAGAGGAGAATCATCCCCGCGCGAGTGTCTTGCAGGCCTAACCGGGAAAACATGATGTATATAGGTATAATGACTGCCATAGGGGGTAACATCCGGGTGGAAAGCGTAAAAAATAGGTAATCGTTCTTACCAAAAAAACGGAATCTTGAGCAGGCATATCCAGCCATTACTCCCAGAATAACTGCGAAAAAGGTGCCCAAACCCGCAGCTATAAAACTATTGACCAAACACAGAGCAAAATCGGTCTGGCCGGCACCACCCTCCAGAAAAGTTTTCACAAACAAACCCCTGTAATTTTCAATCGTAGGATTAAAGAAGAAACGAGGAGGAAAGGTAAAAATATCCAACCTGTCTTTAAGCGAGGAAAGAAACAACCAGAAAAGAGGAAAAACGGTAAAAAAGAGAAATATCCCCAATACAACTACCTTGGTGAGAACACCTACTCTACTTTTTCTTTCGATAATACTCTCATAGTAATTTTCGTTCACCGCTTCAACCTCCCCAACCGCTGTGGATGGGACGAGATCGTCCCATCCACAGCGAAGCCTGCATAAAACTTAATAGTTGTAGTATTTTTCTAACTCGGCACCGTACGGTTCTCCATAAGCGAGCTCATAGGGTGCTTCAGGAATATTTTCCGTTCTCTTAATCTCATAGCCCGCTCTCTGAAGCTCCCGCTCGTGTCTTTCGGCACAATCCGAGAGCGCCTGTTCCACAGTTTTCTTGCCAGTCAGAGCATTGTGAATTTCTTCCTGCATAATATCCAGCAAAATGGGATATTCAGGAAGATGCCAGTAGTCGTTGATATAGTTCATAGCGTCTTTAAAGAGCACGTTATAGGGATTGAGCTTCAACCACTCGGGATCTTCCAAAACGTACTTGTTACCGGTCTGGCAGAATTTGGCGTAGCGCATTTGCTGGTCCTTCTGCATATACCATTCCAGGAACTTCCAGGCCTCTTCAACATGTTTGGAATACTTATTAATGCCCAGTCCCTGGCCACCCATACTGAAGACTCTCCGGAACTTTCCATCTCTACCAACTTCACCAGGAAGTATGGCAAAACCGACCTTATCCACAATCTTGGAAACTGAAGGATCCAGCATGGAACCGAAGAAATAGAACCACTGCATCGCCATAGCTACTCTACCCTGTTGCATAGCTACGTTTACTTCGTCGAATCCCCAGGTTTCAGAACCCGGCGGACAGAATTTAAAGAGATCCACATAAAACTTTACACCGTCGATAGAAGCAGGGCTATCCAGGTATCCCTTGACTTCAAAAGTTTTGGGATTCCACAGAGCACCACCAAAGCTCCAGATAAAGGTATTGGACATACTGGTGCAATAGTCGTATTCCCTTCCACCATACTGGGCGAATCCGTACAAGCCCTGATCCGGCCGAGTAAAGAACTCAGCAATATCTCTCAGCTGCCGGTAGGTCTTGGGAACCTCGAGCTCGTATCCGTACTTTGCTTTAAAGGCTTCTTTCTCTTTGGGATCTTCGAACAAGTCACGCCGGTAAATTAACCCTAAACAATCCTGATTAACAGGTAAGGCGTACTGGTTTCCACTCCCATCGGGGTACTCTCCATATCTCTTCAAAGCAGCGGGCAAAAAGGTGTCAAAGTTAACTTTGTCTGATTTCTCCAGGTAGGGATTCAAAAGAACGCAATGACCCCCTCCGGCAAATTCTGCTACCGACTGACTATCCCAGGCAGCCAGATCAAATCCGCTACCTTTGGCAGCAAACTCAGAAGCAATTTTGTCGTGCCACTGAGGACCATAGGGAACCAGAGCTCCCACAACCTTTACCCCTGCTACCTTTTCGTAATCTTTAGCGATATCAAGTAAAGCTTCTGCACAAATTCCCGCATGCCAAACCACAGTGAGGGTAATCGGTTCCTGGGCTATCGCAAGGCTTCCCCAAACAAAACTTACCATACCTAAACACAAAAGAATCAAGAACTTCTTCACTGAAAATCCCTCCTATTTCCTTTTAAAAATACCAACTACCGTACTCGAGTCCTACACCATAACTCTGATGTCCAAAACCCAGCAGTTCATATCTCTTCTTTCGTACCACCCCCCCTGTCTCAACGTTTCTCCTTCTACGAGGAGCAATCGTAACAATTGTTATTTAACATAGTGATATAACAATTGCTTGCGAACAAAATAACAAACCAAAAAAGAAAAGTCAAGTATCCCGAACACCCAAAATTACCCCACCTTTACCGCTTCCATGGTTTCTCCATCAAAAAATTTCAGAGATTCTAACGGAAAACGGAACCAGGCTGTAGAACCGGGTTCCACCTCGATACGGGGGATTTTGGCTTTGACGAGTTTTTCGCCAACCTGTAGATGCAGCACCACCCGGCTACCGATGGGTTCGGAGAGAACGCACCGGGAGGTAATCCAGTTCCTTTGGGGTGTGAAACTTACCTCCACGTTTTCGGGACGAATGCCGGCGATCAGTGGTCGCTCTTCCATTTCTTTCGCAAAGGAAAGCGGTAATTCCGGCAGGAAATGGCGGAAATCCTGAGCATCCAGGATACAGGTGCCGTTCTCAAGCGTGAGCGAACAGTTGATAAAATTCATTCCCGGGTTACCGATGAAGTAACCCACAAAAGTATTCCGGGGGTTACTGTAAACCTCTTCGGGAGAGTCATACTGCAGGAGTCGTCCTTCGTTCATCACCGCGATTTTGTCTGCCAGGGTCAGTGATTCGCTCTGGTCGTGCGTCACGTAAATCATGGTCTGCCCGAGGTCGGATTGTAAGCGCTTCAAAATGGTCCGCAGCTCCATTCTGGTCTTGGGGTCCACCGCCGTCAAGGGTTCGTCGAGAAGGTATACTCTGGGACGCCGAACAAAAGTCCGGGCCAGAACCACCTTCTGCTTCATTCCCGCATCCAAAGCATAGGTTCTCTTCGACAAAAGGTCGGTGATCTCGAAAATTTCGGCCACTTCCTCTACGCGTTTTTTGATCTCCTCCTTGCGCATCTTGCGAGCGACCAGGGGAAAAGTAATGTTCTCGTAGACACTCATCCCCGGATAGATGACGGGAAACTGGAAGACCATGGCCACATCTCGCAATTCTGGGGGCACCTCGGTAACATCCTGATCATCGAAGTAGACTCGGCCGCTGGTGGGCGATTCCAAGCCGGCGATAATCCGCATGGTGGTGGTTTTACCACACCCGGAAGGACCGAGGAGACTCACCAGACCCTTGTCGGGTACTTCCAGGGTTAATTCATCTACTGCCACCACTTTGTTATCGAAAACTTTCCTCACCTTTTCAAGGAAAATGCGCGCCATACCCATCACCCTTCAAAGGTATTCACCGCAGACTCATGTCTTCGGGGAAAAACGATGGTTTCTCCACTCTCCTGAAAAATGTAGAGATCACCAGGATTGAGACTCACCTTGACCCGTTCCCCCACTGCCACCCGGTAAATGCCGGGAACGAAGGAGCGAAGGACCAGCTCCCCACCTACCCGCACGTGAACGATGGTGTCCGAACCAACCACTTCACTCAAGAGAACCTCCCCATCAAAGGAAAGCATCTCCTTTTCTCCGCCTCCTACTATCAAATGTTCTGGTCTTACCCCCAGAGCAACCTTTTCCCCCTTTGCTTCCCAAATGCCGGGTAGGCCCGTCACCTCAATCCGCAAATCAGAAGCAAAAAAGAAGAGCTTTGGTCCTTCCTGCCGCAATGTTCCCCGGATAATGTTCATGGGAGGAAATCCCAGATAGGCGGCCACAAAGGTATTCACCGGACGATAGTACACCTCCCAAACGGTAGCCACCTGGTGGACTTTTCCTTCGTGCAAAACGAGCACCCGATCCGCCATGGACATGGCGTCCACCGGATCGGGGGTAGCGAAAACGATGGTCTGGTTGAACTCCTTCTGCATCAACTTGAATTGAGCCCGCATGTCTTCCCGGATCTTAAAGTCCAGGTTTACCAACGGTTCATCGAAGAGCGAAATTTTGGGTTCCTTGACGAGCGCTCGCGCAATGGCTACCCGCTGCCTTTCTCCACCGCTAATGTAGAGGGGGGAACGCTCCAGGAGATGCTCGATCTTCAAAAAGGTAGCTACCCTATGAACTCTTTCTCGAATTTTCTCTTCGTCGAGCTTCAGAGCGTACAGGGGGCTGGCGATATTTTCAAACACCGTCATGTGGGGATAGAGGGCGAAATCCTGGAAAACCATGGCCACGTCCCGCTTCTGCGCCGGAAGGAGGGTGACGTCTTTCCCATCAAAAAAGATCTCCCCTTCATCGGGTACTTCGAGCCCGGCAATAATCCGCAAAAGAGTGGTTTTCCCCGCCCCCGGTTCTCCCAGGATGCAGAAGAAAGAACCACCCTGGATTTCCGCGCTGACCTCCTGAAGGGCCACCTTTTTCCCGTACCTTTTGGAAACACCGGCAATCGAAACGGTAATCATTTCCGTCACCCGATTAGCGAAGATAGATTTTGATCAGATACTTTCGGAAGAGCACCAGAATAATCACCGAAGGAATGATGGCCAGCACCGATAAAGCAGCAATTTGATTCCACATAATTCGCATCCCCCGCCGCAGCGCCGGGAGGTAGGCGGTGTAGAGAATCACATCGGTACCCCCCAGAAGATAGGCAATGATGAACTCATTCCAGATGAAAATCCAGCACAGCGCCACCGTAGCCGCCAGACCCGAGCCGATGAGCGGTAAAACTACCCGGCGGGCGGTTTGCCAGAAACTGTATCCATCCACGTAACTGGCTTCCTCGATACTGCGGGGTAAAGAGTCCATAAACCCCTTGAGAAGCCACACCGCCAGCGGAAGGTTAAACGCCGAATAGGTGACAATGAGAGCAAAGTGGGTGTCCAGAAGTCCCAGCGTCTTCCACAACCAGAAAATAGGCAAAAGAAAGGCGATGGGAGGGAACATGCGCACCGTCAGGAGATTAAATTGCGCTCCTTCGTTGGTTAACCCGGTGAACGGATAACGGGAGTAAGCATAACTGGCCATGGTGCCCAGGACCACCGCGATGAGCGTGGCACCAATGGCTACAATTAAGCTATTGGAAAGAGCTAGACGCCCGGTCCCCTGAAAGATAAACCGGTAGGCCTCCAGGGTAAATTTGGTGGGAACAAAGGAAGGTGGCACCTTATACACATCCCCCACTTCCTTAAAAGAGGTGTTGATGGTCCAGTAGATGGGGAAAAGCACGAATATCCCGTAAACCACAAGCCCCAGTATCCCGAAGAATCGTCCCCAGTTGATCTTCTTCATCGCGATACACTCCTTAAGCCATGCGCTTGGCCAATCTCCAGAAGAAGAACATCGCTACCACTGCGATGATACCAAAAATCCAGGACATCGCCGCACCGTAGCCCACCTTGAAATAGGAAAAAGCAGTCTGATAGAGGTAAAAGGTGGGCAATTCGGTGGCGGTTCCCGGGCCACCATAGGTCATGATGAAAACCTTATCCAAGAACTTATAGGAATCCATGAAACGCAAAAGAAAAGCAATGGCCAGAGGAACCCGCATGTAGGGAAGGGTGATCTTTCGTAAAATCAACCACTTCGAAGCCCCATCAAGGCGTGCCGATTCATAGAGACCATCCGGAATGGAAATCCGGGCCGCGTAGGCGATGAGAAGCGGTAGAGCAGTCCACTGCCAGATGTCCACAATCATGATAGTGGTCAGAGCCAGTTCTTTGGCCCGCCAGCCCACCGGAGAAAAACCAAGCCACACCAGGATGTTGTTGATGGTCCCGGTATCTGTGATGAGCAGAGTCCACATCTGCGCGGCCACCGCTTCGGCCATCATCATGGGAAGGAGAAAGAGTACCAGGACCGTAGTGCGCCAGCGGGGAGAACGAATGTACTCCACGATGGCCAGAGCAATGGCCGTCCCCAGAACAAGCTGAATGGTGACCCCCAGCCCTGAATAGTAGAGCATCCTCCCCAGAGCCGAAAGAAAACGAGCATCACGCAGAACATTGAGGTAATTGCCAATCCCCACAAAGGTCCTCTGGGGAGAGATGGTGGGGTTCCAGTCATGAAAGGAAATGTACACTGCCCAGAGGAGAGGAAAAATGACCACCACCCAGATGAGAATCTGGGGCGGCATGATGAGGTAATAGGGAGTCTTGATTTTTCTCGACCTGGCCTTTATCATCCTGTAGCCCCCTTTTTTCCTTTGGACTTTGTCACCTCTTGGGGGAGGGAACCCCAAAACCAACCTATTTCCAGAATCCTAACTTCCGACCGGCTTCCAGGAATTCCTTGTAGTATTCCTTCTGTTTCTCCTTACCCAGTTTGTCCCGAATGGCCTCCCATTCCTTGGCAGCCTCTTCAATGGCGACTTCCGGGGTAACCTCACCGCTCATGGCCCGCTGCACCCACCGGGCCAGAGATTCGGTGTACTCGGTGGCACCGGGCCAGTTGATCTCGGGGAAGGCCACCTTGAGGTTTACAAGACCCCCATCCAGGTGCTTGCGAGCTTCTTCGAATGAAGAGAAGGTGGGGATATTCTCCGGCCAGTCAGGAGCGACATCACGCAGCGGATTGGATTTGGTATACTGCATAGCCGCTTCATCGGTAAAGTGGGAGTAGAGGTAGGGGTCCATACCACAGTAGGTATCGGCCACAGAGTAGATGCTGTACACCGGGCTTGACACCCGAAGCATCACGTAGAAGGCAGCCTGTTTCACTTTATCGGGAAGGTTTTTGGGAATGATCCAGAAACGGTTATAGGGAGCCATGGCTCGGCGCACCACTTCCCCGGTTTCCGGATTCCGGTAGCCCGGCATCGGGGCATTGGCCACATCACCTTTGACCTCGGGCTGCCCCATCTGACCCCACTCATTGATGTCGATGAACCAGATCTGGAAGACCACCTTCCCGGCCAGCCAGTAGTCCACCGTCTCAGTAAATCCGAAGTTAGCCACTCCCGGGGGACAGTAGGGAGCGGTTTCCACCATTTTGGCTAACGCTTCAACGGCTTTATCCCGAGGCCACAGGGCGTGTTCCATGTCTTCACTGAAGTACATCACCCCATAGGCGGCAGCCAGGTCAAAGTAAAAGGCGGAGCCATCCGGGGGGAGCAGCCACCACATGGTGGGATACATATCGGCGGGAAGCACCTGTTTGAAGAATTTGCCCAGGTTGACAAAGTCATCCCAGGTCTCGGGAGGCTCCAGTTCCTTCCCAAACTGTTCCTTATACATTTTCCGGTATTCAGGGTTTTCAAAATAGGACTTGCGGTAGTTGAAGAGATGGATATCGCCATCAAACGGTATCGCCCAGTAGTTTCCTCCCCACTTCATGTAGAACTCCCGGTAGGTGGGGAGCACGTCATCCAGATATTTCTTGACGTCTGCTTCATCGTACATCTCGAAGTAGGCATCCAGGGGTTCTATGAGACCGGTGAGCGCAAAATCGGCAATGAATCGGGGGTTAATCTCGATGATCTGATAGCTCGGTTTTCCGGCCAGAAGATCCCCCATGGCTTTCTCCCGCAGCTTCGGCAGGTCCACCATTTCGGTTCTTTTGATCTTCACCCCACACTCCTTCTCTAGAAGCGGGGCGTACCATTCCAGAATCCTCCCTGCCCCGGAGTCATGGATGGCGGTGAGTTCTATCCCGCTGAAATCCACATCCGGATTCTTCTCCCCGGGAGGAAGGAAGAGCTTGATTTTAGCACCTACCCCGAACACCAATCCCACGGTCAAGAGAAACACCAAGAGCAAAACCGCGCCTTTTTTCATGCACAACCCTCCTTTTCGGTGATGCTAAAACTGGGGTTCCCTCCCCCATGATACCCTCACCCAAAAAATACCTGACGCACTATCTCATGGGTTCGAGCAGCATCTCCTTCTTCCTGGGCCTTCTCCAGGGATGGGAAGTCGATTTTATCAAGGAGTCTCTCCAGGGCTCTGGTATTCTCCACACAGAGCTTGAGGGCTTGCACCGGGTCCATACGGTAGGGGAAGATATCAAAGCCCAGGTATCCCTGGTAGCCGGTTTTCTTGATGTAATAGAGAAACTCCAGGGTCTCGTAGAGGTTGGTGCTCCCGGCAATGAGGTCGTCATCCCATTCCCGGTAGGCATCGTTGAAGTGGACGTTGAAGAGCGCTCCTTCTTGCGCTAAAACCGAGACCACCTCTGCGGGGTTTTCTTTGGCCATCAGGGCATGGCCGAAGTCCACCGTCACCCCCAGGTTCTTTCTGCCCAGAGCCTTGATGCAGTACAGAGCCTGGAAGGCATTGCCGAGGAGGATGTACTGCCGGGGTTCCTTCAACTTGTATTCCAGGGCAATCTTCACTGCGGGGTTATAATCGGCAATTTCGGCAAGTGAATTCAGGAGCAAATCCCAGGCCCTCCGGTAATCGATCTGGAAGGGATAATCAAAACCATCGGTTCCCAGCCACAGACCCAGGGAAGAACAGGCAAATACCTCCAGAAGGTCGATGACTTTCTTGGCTCCATCGATGGCTTCCCTCCGTAACTTCTCATCCGGACAGGTTAAAGCTCCCCGCTGCCACTTCGGACGGCCATGGGTATTGAAGTTGATACCGCTCACCTTCAGTCCCTGGTCGTCGAGGAAAGCCTTGAATTCCCGGGGAGCAATGGACTCCAGTTCGTCATCAAAGAACTCCACCGCGGCAATCCCCTCCACCTTCTTGATCCGCAGCACCCTTTCTTTCACATCCACCGGTTGCTCATAGCCCTGGGGAAGGAAGCGATCCGCTACTCCCCCCATGCACCAGGTTCCCACGGCCAGCTGAAGCGTCGACACAATAACCACTCCTTTCTCGAATCGCAGGGGTAGCCGATCCCCCCATCCAGAACTTATTATAACAATTGTTAGTTAACAAAATAGCAAATCGAAGCCCAAAAATCAAGTGGCTCCGGCCGGGATTTTCACGGCCGTAAAACCACCTTGATGGCCTTTTTACCCTGGGTGAGGGTAAAGCCCTCCTGCCACCTGAACAAAGGCAACCGATGGGTAATGAGCTCCTCCAGGGGAAAATGGGCCTCAGAGATGATGGCTAGAGCCTTTTCCCAGCTTGATTTTTTCTGGGTACGGGAACCGGAGAGAACCAGCTCCCGGGCAAAGAGGTATTCGTCAAAATCCAGGGAGACCTCCCTATGGAGAATGCCCAGCTGGAAGAACCGGCCCCTCTTACGCAACATCCGAAGGCCGGTGTGCACTGCCTGCGGCGCCCCAGAACACTCAAACACCACATCCACCCCGTAGGGGGAAATGTGTTCGGTGACAAACTCCCCAAGGTCCGTCGCATCCACATCCACGGTAAAATCAAGAGGATATTTCTGGGCCCGTCTGAGGCGCTCGGCGTCATCGGCTTTCCCGGCCAGAATGACCTGTGCCCCTGTAAAGGTGGCCACCCAGGCTACCAGAATTCCCAAAGGACCAGGGCCGAGAACCAGCACCTTCTCGCTTCTGCAAACTGCAGCCTGTTCCACCACCGCGTGCACGGCACAGGCCAGGGGCTCAAGCACCGCGCCCTCTTCGAAAGAGAGGAAAGAAGGTAAAAGGTGGACGGTGTGCTCGGGAACCACCAGGTACTCCGCAAATGCGCCATCTACCGCCGAACCGATGCCTTTGCGATGGGGACAGAGGTTGAAATGACCTTCGAGGCAATAGAGACACCGACCGCAATGGAAAACGGTGGTTTCCGAAGTCACCCGGTCGCCTACTTGAATCCCCTTTACACCCTCCCCCACTTCCACCACCACTCCGGAAAATTCGTGGCCTAAGGTTACCGGAGGCTTCAGGGAAGCAATCCCGTGGACGTCGGTGCCGCAGATACCCGCCGCCATGACCTTCACCTTCACCTCCCCAGGCCCCGGGGAGGGTTCCGGAACCTCCTCCAGCACCAGGCTACTTTTGTCCGGGGTTTTCTGTCGGAGCGCCTTCATACGTCTCGCTCCCCAAAAGGAACAGTAACCGCTCCTGAACGGCGTCGTTCATCTCCCACATCTCACTCAGCCTTTCCCGTAAACTCCGGTAAACCAGAAATTTCTCCTGGTAAAACTGGTGCCGGACCGGATCGGGGTCGAAAACGCGGTCCACCTGAAAGGTCGCCGCCACCGCCTCCTGGAGGTCGGCAAAAACGCCCACCCCCACTCCCGCAAGAAGCGCCACTCCCATAGCCCCCAGTTCCCGGACCCGGGGGACCACTACTCTAACCCCCATCATGTCGGCAATCATCTGGCACCAGAAGTTACTTTTGGCTCCCCCTCCCGAAAGCCGCATCTCCTCAAAAGAAGAAGAAAAAGCTGCGAAACAATCCCGCACCGAAAAAGAAATCCCCTCGTACACCGCCCGCAAAAGATGGAGTTCCCGGTGGGCATAGCTCAGACCGAAGAAAACCCCCCGAGCTCTGGGATCCACGAAGGGAGCCCGCTCCCCCCCGGGACTGATGTAGGGAAGGAAAACCAGGCCCTCCGCACCGGGAGAAACTCTCTCTACCGCCTCTTCCAGCTCTTTGAAAAGGGTTTCTTTCCTTTCGCAGAACTCCTTTTCCTTCCTCAAAACATGGGTCAAAAACCAGTCCAGGCTCAGAGTCCCGGACATGGTAGCCATAGCCCGCAAAAAGGTCCCCTGCAGGGGATAGAACACCGAGATACCCACCCCGGGGGGCTGAAAGAGTTCCGGAGATTCATGAGTCAAAAAGGCGTTGAAACAGGTAGTTCCCAGGATGGAGTACGCCTGCTTCGGATGGAGAATTCCCAGGGCCAGGGCACAGGCGGCCACGTCCACCACCCCGGTTACCACCGGTGTTCCGGCATACAAACCCGTGCGTGAAGCGGCTTCCTCAGTGACGGTTCCCACCACTTCCCAGGCTGCCCGCACCGGGGGAAAAATTTCTTCCAGCTCCTCCAGTCCAAAGATATGCAATATCGGAGTAACCTCCCCGTCGAGGGAGAGGGGAAACATGCAGAAATCCGAGTAATCGGTAGCCAGAACCCCGGTGAGCCGGTATCGAATCCAGTCTTTGGCAAACACAAAATATCTGGACTTCTGGAGGATTTCCGGTTTTTCCTCCTTCAGCCACTGCAAAATCGCCACCGGCGAACCGGTGAAGATACTGTTACTCGATTGCTCAAAGGCCCGGAGGTGTCTTCCGTCCTCCTTCCATCGATTGAGAATCGACTTTGCTCGACCATCAATCCAGATGATGGCATTGCCTACCGGTCGATGGGAAGCATCCAGAAGCCAACACCCCGTTCCCTGACCGGCCACGCCTACGGAAACGATCAAGCGGGCATCGACACCGGATTGCGCAAGGCACGCTGCGATAGACCGGGCGGCGATGTCCCAGATCTCATCCATGTTCTGCTCGGCATAGTCTGGCTTGGGACTATAAATGGGAACCACACTATCCGAAGAAGCCACCACTCTCCCCTGGGGATCGAAGAGCACCACTTTCACCGCACTGGTCCCAATGTCGATACCTAAAAGATACCCTTCCACCACCGGACCCCCCGTATCGCTCCATCCTCGCGAAAATTGAGCAAAAGCTCAAGGTATAAAGCTCAAAAATAACTCTAACATACCTTGGTAAACCTGTCAATAAAAGGAAGGGTTTGGAGATATCCGTAAAATCAATGATACCATGTCCAAAGGAAAAATTTTGCTTTCTCTATCTCCCCCCTCTTGAAATTTTCCAAAATTCTGTATAATGAGAAGCAATAATCCTCGAGGTGCCAACGGCGGTAACTTGAGGGAGGGAAACAAAGACGTTCCCGGGTTGGAGGGAGCGTCTTTTTTATTTTCAGCGGTCAGAGAATGACCGGAACACTCCATGAAGGGGAGGTACCAAGGATGGTTCAATCAAACCCGTTTGCCATGGCTCAGCAACAGCTCGACGAATGCGCCCGGATTATGAATCTGGACCCCGGTATTCACCAGGTCTTGCGGGTCCCGGCCCGGGAAATCCACGTGCATTTGCCGGTTCGAATGGACGACGGCTCTATCCGGGTTTTCCAGGGATTCCGGGTGCAGTACAACGACGCCAAAGGGCCCACCAAGGGGGGAATCCGTTTTCATCCCGAGGAAACCATTGATACGGTAAGGGCTCTGGCTGCCTGGATGACCTGGAAGTGTGCGGTGATGGATCTTCCGCTGGGGGGAGCTAAAGGTGGCGTCATCTGTAACCCTAAGGAAATGTCCCAGGGGGAGTTGGAGCGTCTGAGCCGCTCTTATATCCAGGCTATCTATCATCTTATCGGACCGGACAAGGATGTCCCTGCTCCGGATGTGTACACCAACCCCCAGATTATGGCCTGGATGATGGACGAGTACTCCAAAATTGCCGGGAAAAACCAGTTTGGCGTGATTACCGGAAAACCACTCGCTGTGGGTGGTTCTAAAGGCAGAGACAAAGCCACCGCCTGGGGAGGAATGGTGGCTATTCAGGAAGCCGCTGGAGTCCTGGGGATCGATCTTACCAAGGCTACCGTGGCCGTCCAGGGTTACGGCAACGCCGGATACTACGCTGCCCTCCTTTTACACACCATCTGTGGTGCAACCATTGTGGCCGTAAGCGACAGCCAGGGAGGTATCTTCAACCCCAAAGGCATCGATCCCAACGAAGCTTTGAAGTGTAAACAGGACACCTGCTCGGTGGTGAATCTTTCCGGAAGCACTCCGGTTTCCAACGAAGAACTCCTGGAGCTTGATGTCGACATCCTCATCCCTGCGGCCCTCGAAAACGTCATCAACGAAGAGAATGCCCCCCGCATCAAAGCCAAAATCGTGGCCGAACTGGCGAACGGTCCCACCACTCCCGAAGCAGACCAGATTCTCCACGAAAAGGGGGTACACGTCATTCCCGACTTTCTGTGCAATGCCGGAGGTGTCACCGTTTCCTACTTCGAAATGGTGCAGAATTTCTACATGTACTACTGGGAGGAAGAAGAAGTTCTGAAACGTCTGGCCAAGAAAATGACCACCGCTTATCACACTGTGCTTGGCAATCTGAAGAAGTACTCCACCCATATGCGCCAGGCTGCCTACGTTACCGCCGTGGAGCGAGTGGTCGAAGCCATGAAACTTCGCGGCTGGGTATAGCACGTTCATCCCCTCCTCAAACCACCCCTTCGCACCCCCGAGAAGGGGTGGTTTTCATACTTCGGGAATAAAAATCTGCCCCAGAGGTAGTACAGAGCAAAAAGGGGGATACTGATGTCAAAGAGCCTACTCAAAGTGCGAGCAGTGGTGGCCATCGGCATGGGAGCGCTTCTTTTGCTCATGTTCGTAACCGGTGTGATCCTCTGGATGAGTAGCCAGGGATGGATACAGAGCGCCACATTATGGAACGTGGTCTTTCGAATCCACCCGTATGGGGGGTGGAGCCTGTTCCTTTTGGGTATTCTCCACGTCTTTCTGAATAAAAAGCTCTTTCAGAGCGACCTCAAAGCACTGCGGAATAAGTCGTGATGGCAAACCTCAGGGCTTTCGGCGATCCATAATCTCCAGAAATACCGAAACGAGAGAAGGATCAAACTGGGTCCCGGCGTTTCTGCGGAGCTCTTCCAGCGCCTCTTTAGGAGTGAGGGCTTTCCGGTACGGTCGGCCACTCACCATGGCGTCGAAAGCATCCACAATGGCGATGATCCGGGCTAAAAGGGGAATTTCCTCTCCTTTCAAACCCTGGGGATACCCCCCGGCCGTCGAAACGCTCATGGTGGGTGAGGATACCTTCGGCTACGGGGAGAAGCTCGGGGGAAGCCTGGGCGATGCGGTAGCCAATCTCGGGGTGTTTTTTCACTTCTTCCCATTCTTTTTCAGAGAGCAGCCCGGGCTTGGCGAGAATGGAACGGGAAACACCTAACTTCCCAAGATCATGGAGACGCGCCAGGAGCTCCAGGACGTCCAGTTCGGCGGGAGAAAGACCTAGAACGGAACCCATCTGCAAAGCCATGTCTCGCATACGCCGGGAATGGGCTTCGGTCTCCTCCGAAATCTCCCAGAGGGAACGCTCCAGAGAATTAAGGAGCGCCGAACGGGTGCTCCGGCCCTCCAGGAGCTTATTCCGGTACATCCGGGATTCTGCTTCGTTGATGATATCCTGAATATTCTCCTCTTCCCGCTCCTTGGTGGCACACCCCAGGGCAATACTGAGGGGAACGGAAGGTCCCACTCTTTGTGATTCTTCCCGACAGAGCTTCTTAACCCGCTCCACC
>Ga0308395_1000236_pt1 | contig 48190 bp, 30 predicted proteins | sample Hotspr20SampleP4_FD_202097 | JGI IMG/M metagenome (GOLD analysis project Ga0308395, IMG submission 202097) | Hot spring phototrophic mat microbial communities from Mushroom Spring, Yellowstone National Park, Wyoming, United States - 20050930_P4 ... | reverse complement strand
GCGGGAGAGGCCGGCGGTGCCCAAGGCACCGCCGGGTGAGGGGGCCACAGTGTCCTTCCTGCGCAAGCAGAAATCCAGCAGGTGTCCTTCCTGCGCAAGCAGGAACCCAGGCTTCTTTGCACCCACCCCCCGTGTCATCCCTGCGCAAGCAGCAGTCCAGAACGCCTCTCCCCACCGCGGGAGAGGCCGGCGGTGCCCAAGGCACCCCCGGGTGAGATACTGTGTTGGAAGTCAAGGGGTTTTTTTAGGGAACATGGAGTTTCGGGTTGTGCATGGGGAAGCTCCGTGGGATGTGGGGACATCCCCTTTCCCCTGGCCGTCCAGAGGCCGGCCTTACGTGTCTTCCTGCGTAAGCAGGAACCCACGCTTCTTTGCACCTGCCCCTGGGCATTCCCGCACAAGCAGCAGTCCAGTACACCTCTCCCCTGGCCGGCAAGAAGCCGGCGGAGTGGGAGGACAGGCCGGCCCGCCTGCCCCCTGGCCGAAGGTCAGCCCGGTGAAGGGGCTAGCGTGCCACTGCCACGAAAGCGGCAGTCCAGAAAATCCAAGGCCATGGTATCGGGACTGCTGCTTTGGCAGGAACAAGCCTGGACTGCTGCTTACGCGGCAGGGACATATCGGCCCCTGTATTCGGCTAGAGTGTTACCGAGAAACTCAACGGTTACCGAACATGGCAAAAGTGGAGCTGAGCAGAAGTATTTCAATGAGGCTTCGGTAACTTGCACAAATCAGCTATCTGTATGCATGTATAGCGATTGGGCCCCGTATTAGATATATTCCTGGTAGAGCGGTGTTACCACAAGTTCCGGCACCAGCACATGGGGGGGCAGTTTGGCCACGAAGAGTACACAGGCGGCCACATCTTCCGGCTTTAACATCTGAGCACGGCGTTCAGGCGGCACTGGCGTGGGGCGATGCTCTAGGATCGGCGTATCCACCTCCCCGGGATAGATATTGGTGACCCGGATTCCGTTGGGCCATTCTTCGATGCCCACACAGGTTCCCAAGGCCGTCATGCCGAACTTCGATGCACAATAGGCCACCCCGCTATATTTCAACGCCCGTTTCCCGGAGATGGAAGAGATGTTGATGATCAAACCTTCCCGTTTGGGACGCATTTGCTCCAGAGCGGCCCGGGTGCAATAAAACGCTCCGTTCAGATTGACGGCGATGACCCGGTCCCAATCGGCCGGGTCCAGCTCCCCCACCGCCCGTCGGCGGATGTTGATCCCTGCGGCATTGACCAAGATGTCCACAGGGCCTAAGCTCTCTCGGAGCCAGCCGAAAAGTTTTTCCACCGCTTGCCGATCCGCCACATCACACGAATACCAGACCAAGGGCGGCTTCCCGCCGTAGCTTTCCGCTGCTTGCCGAAGCTTCTCCGGATCCCGGGCCACCATGGCCACCCGGCATCCTTCCTGCGCTAATGCCTTGGCAATCGAAAGCCCAATCCCGCTCGAACCACCTGTTACTAAAGCGATCTTGTTGGTTAAATCCATTGCATGCTCCTCGATGCGTAGCATTTCTGTGGAATGAACAGAGTGCCTGTTTTTGGCAAGACATAACCGGATGATCACTCCCGTCCCAGCCAGACTCCCGAAAGGGTCCTCCCTGCGGAACGCTCGGCTACCATGGGTGTTCCTTTCGGAACACGACCCCCTGATCGGTTTGCTGGAACCCGAGTTTTTGGTAGAGGTTGATGGCGGCCTGGTTCCGGGCCATGGTTTGGGTCTGCAAGGTTTCTACACCGAGGCGGTGCAAATAGCGTACTACCTCGGAGAGTAACAAGGTAGCCAGGCCTTGGCGTCGGTACTCGGCCGAGACCTCTAACTCCAACAGGCCCATGGCCCGCGGGGAGCCGACGCCTTCAGGGTCCATATCCCGGAGCATGGCCCAGGCCAACGGGGGGCCTCCCTGTTTGGGCACCAACTGGAAGACCATCTGCGTGAAATTGGCCAGCAGCGATGCCTCCCACCAACTGCGCGGCCGAGGGTCCGTCCAACTGGTTACCTGCACCCTGCGCCGTAACTGGACCAACTTCGGACTGACCGGAAACCGAAATGTTCGCACGGCACACTCGAAGAGCACCGTGCGATCCACCTCTCGATACCCATGGGCCAGATAGAGCTGCTGGACCAGGCTGTCGGAAAGCAGGACCCCCGGCAATTTGCTGCCGCCATATAGTCCCAGATAAAACGGGCACAATGGCCACAGACCACCGCCGTAGATGACTTTGGCCCCCTCGCCGGCCAGATAGTTTTCGGCCTGCTGCAATAGGCCCTCGGCCACTTCCCTTTGGGGACAGTCCGGTCGAACCAGAATCAGGCAGATGACGCCGTAATCCTTTTGGAGGGCGGTGTGGTGCTCATTGGGACCGAAACCGGCATGGACAAAGCCCACTGGCCGATCATCCTCCCAGGCCAGGATCAGCCCCGGATAGTGAAAGTAGAGTTTGGCCAGGACCAGTTGCTCCAACAGCCCCACCGAGACCGGCTGGCGGAGTCCCGGTTTGTCTGCCTGGCTATGCCAAATCGCCGCTAAGATCGGCGGATCCGTATTCCGAAACGACCGAAATTGAAGCATTCGATCCGATCTGCTTCCAAAGGGTGTATCCACGGGAAAAGATTCTTTATTATATCGCAAACAATCAGAAAAATAATAACGGCTTCCCCCAGATGGACTCACCCGCCGACAGGCACAGAATTAAAGAATTCAAACTGTAAAGGAAACCGGCTCCCATCGCCGAAAACCGGCAAAAAATGGCCGATTCGGCCCTCTGGAACCCACTGTTACCCCGGCATGTCACAATAAGTTATGGCCAAAACCGACGTTGCCGTTTCCAGGTTGAGTCAATGGAACATTCTCGCCGAATGGAGGGGCGCTACCGTCTGATTCCTGTGCAAGCAGCAGTCCCGGCCTGTCCGGTGGAAGTAGTAGCCCCGGAAACAGGGAGTCCTCCTTTCTGGACTCCCACTTTCGCCTCAGGGACACCTCTGACCCGGCGGTGCTAAAGGCACCGGCGGCCCCTCCCACAGGAAGGAGGGGCAAATTGTTTCATCCGGCTAACATGTTACAATAAATATGAGGGTCTCCGGAAATTCGCTTTATCTAACTCTTGGCAGGATAAATAGATATCAAACTTCCATGTTCAAAGTGGGTGTCGGACGGGGGGAGTCGGGTCTAGGGCGGAACTGCTCGGAATGGGGCAAGCACTCCCCTGGGAATTTCCGGACACCCTCCATACATATGGTTGAAAAACGTCTAAGAAACGTTGGGGGAATTGTGCCGGCCGTATCTCATATCTCCAGGAGGAGCACGATGAGACCCATCGCTCAGCTCGGCAGCGACAAGAGACAGCAAGTTGCTTTCGGGTATGGAGGGGCAGACAAACCTGGGGGGGCATGCCGCATCCTCTTCTGCCTCCTGCGACAGGGTTTCACCTGAGTGGAACTTTTAGTGGTCATTACCATTATTGGAATTTTAATCGCTCTGCTGCTCCCGGCGGTGCAATCGGCTCGGGAGGCGGCACGAAGAACCCAGTGCTTGAATAATCTGAAACAGATCGGCCTGGGATTTTTGAATCATGAAAGTGCTCATGGACATATGCCCACCGGTGGGTGGGGGTGGAAATGGGTCGGCGATCCCGATCGAGGGGTCGGCGGGCGCCAACCGGGCGGCTGGGGCTTCAATATCCTACCCTTTGTCGAACAGGAGGCCTTGTATAATTTGGACCGAGGGTTGACCGGCTCGGCCAAAGAACAAGCCATCGCCAAAACCATTTCTACCCCGATTGCTCTCTTCTATTGCCCGAGCCGCCGACGCACTATCGCCTACCCCTACGACGGCCGGGAAATCTACAACATTTCCACCAGTTCCCTGATCCCCCGGTGATGGCTCGGACCGATTATGCGGCCAACGGCGGCTCCGGAACCGCCATTGGGACTACCGGCCCCGCCAGCCTGGCCGACGGCGACAACTCCACCAGTTGGCGAATCCCTGAACAAAATGGCGTCGTCTATCAATGCAGTCAGGTTACCATCGGCGAGATTAAAGACGGCACCAGCAATACCTACCTGGTCGGCGAACGCTATCTGAATCCCGATCAATATTTCACCGGCCGAGATCCTGCCGATGACCAGTCTCTGCATATCGGCCATGACCAAGACACCATCCGATGGGCCTACTACTCCACCGATCCGACAACAGCCGCCTACTACCAGCCCATGCAAGATCGCCCCGGCACTGGCTATACGTATAAGTTCGGCAGCGCCCATCCCGGAGGGTGGAACTGTGCCTTCTGCGACGGATCGGTCCGAACCATCAGCTATTCCATCGACCTGAGAATCCATAGCCTGTTGGCCAACCGCAAAGACGGCCAACCCATCGACTCCAGCCAGTTCTAACCCCCGTTTGTGTCGAACACCTATTGATCTTCGCAAAGGGTAGGGACCCAAAACTCCCGGGCTTTCCGCCACGGGGATGTCCCTTGATGGTCCGAACGAAGATGAATAGAGGCGGCTTCCTTAGAGCCTATCCCAAAATGCCGGTCCCCTTGTCCGATCCTTCCATGGAGGTAGGTTTCAGGGGGCCAGATTAATCCAACCCAGCTTGCACTCGCCTGATTTTGGGGGATAGGCTCTTAATGCGTTTCTTTCAACAGGCCCTGAAGATGGTCGAGCAACTGGGCCTCGGGTTGGCCAAGCTCCTGACGCAAAAACCAGCGAAAAGGCCGGGGCGAATCGGTCAGGCGCAAATCGGCTAAGTAGCGGGGCAGGATTTTTCGCTGCGCCGGCGGCCCCTCCAACAATAGATGCACCCACGCCCAGCATTCGGCGTATTGGTCCAGGGTCATTTCCAGCGGTCGATCCAGCCGCTCCAGCCGCTCGAGATTCGGCTGCCAATCGCGCCGGCCGAGCCGAACCCGAAAAAACTCCAGATGCTCTCGGTTGATCCCCCGCTGGCCTCGGGGAACCTCGAAGAACTCGGCCAGCCCCTCGTCCAGCCATAAGGGAATTTGCGGCACCACGGCATGAACATAGCCATGCGTTACTTCATGCCGGAGGTCCTCGGCCAGTTGATCGCCCCAGAAGGCATAGACGGCCAGGGTGGTATCGGTTTTCAGGAAATAGGCCCGGCGTGGGGGGAACTGGGGGTATCGTTGGGCGATGAAGCGTTGGAACTGTTCCTGGTGATCGAAAAGATACACATGGACCGGTTCGCCTTCCGGAGGCAGGCCCAGACGGTCGGTCATCTCTTGGCGGCGGGAGAGCAACTCTTCGACCAGCCGATGGTGCGGCGTCATAGGGAAATTGCTATGGAAGACCAGTTGACCCCGTTCCAAGGTGTATTGGGAGGGTAACATTTCCGGGCTGGGTAGGCGGAGGCGGTCGGACGGTTGCCAGGCCGCACAGCCGACCAGGCTAAGCAGGCTGATCCATTGCCAGAACCTCCCAGCGGACACCGTGGAAATCCTTTGATTTCAAAATACACAAAATAAAAAATCTATACAAAATAAAAGTTTTAGATAATATAAGCAAAATAACACATCTACGGCGTATACAAAACTTTTGATTGACCTTCAAAAATCCGCTACTCCCCGCTTGCCCTTTGCTGTCCTCCTTTCCCCATTCGGCCCCTGCCCGCCAGGCCCGCCAAAGTGGGGGCCTTTCCTCCCCATCTCGGAACCCTGTTGCCCAATCGTGCCGGTTCGGATCAGACTGCTTACTAGCTCAGCCCATCGGGGCCCCCACCGGGCCAGATCATACTCTTCTTCCACCAGGCGGCGTGCCTGCCGACCCATGTTCCGTCGCAACCCGGGGTCCCATGCCAGACGCACAATCGCTTCGGCCCACGCCGCCGGAGTTTCCGCCAAGAAACCGGTTTCCCCATCCCGGATTAACTCCCGATGGATGCCTACCGGATTGGCCACCACCGGCAGACCGGCTGCCATGTATTGGAGCACTTTCAGCCCGCATTTTCCCTGGCTCCAGGTGTCCGCCGGCAACCAACAAACGCCAATATCGACCTCGGCCAACCCAAGAGTTTCCGTCTCTACCGACCACCGATAGGGCAGAACCTGAATCCCCTCCAAATGGGGAAATTGGTTGCAAATGATCCGCAAGGATAGCCCCGGAACCCGGCGGGCCGCCTCGGCCAAATGCGCTTCCATGTACCCTAGAGAGGGTAAATTCCGGGCCTGGCCAATCCAGACCAGTTTCACTCCCGGCCCGGCCAGCCGATGTTCGGCCAGGCGATACCGACGGCAATCCACACACGTAGGTACCCGATAGACGCATTGGTTTCCGATAGACTGAGCTACCCGCTGGGCTAAAAACTCATTGCCCGCCAGTACCACATCAGCGGCCCGCACTGTGGCCCAAAAGGCCAATTCCCGTTGCCAACTCCTCGGCCCTTTCGGATGGTAACTATCCCGCTGGAACAGGGCATCATCGACGTCATAGATAAGTTTTTTCGCCTGATAGCGGAGCAGTCCTAACTGCCAGATGGGTAAGAGCTTACGCTGCAGGAGCACACCATCTGCGTGGCCTGCTCGGCGGAGTTGTCCCAGCCGCCGCCAGAGCGAACGCTCCAACCCGGCGATCTCCAACTGAATGCCTAGCTCCGCCAATGCCGGTCCATACGGACGCACCCGATACCGACAACACGCACCCTCGGGGTTTTCCACCAAAGCCAATAGTTTCCACGCCATGCCCGGAAGCGTCCTAAGGATATTCCAAAACCACCCAAAGGCTGCTTTCCCCCTCCAAAGCTGGACATCGAAATCCTCTAGAAGGGGATATAAAGAAAGAAAATGCTACCAAAACCGGCCGTGAGGAAGAATAGCACTTAAGGGGGGTAACCGAGGCCAAAGCCGGTCTATTTTCCTATCCGGTCCCATTGCTCCCCAGCAAACCGGCCTGTGCTCTGGAGCTTGCCAATTTTCGGGTGTCCACCATCGGAGAAATGCCCTAACTCCTTGTAAAGATTTGGGTGAGGACACTGCACGGGCAAATCACCCCTACTGGGTAAGTTTCGGAAATGGGCAAAAGGGCAAAAGTCGAGCTCCTCAAGCTGCTTGGGATATTCGGACAAGATTCCTCGCAGGTCAGAAAAAGCAGACCCTTTCCTCCGGCCCCGCACCCTCCCGAAAGAACTCCTGCAGCTCAGGAACCGATGAGCCACCGAGGAGCAATCGAAAGATTCTGGTAGTTTTGGGCAGGAAGCACTCCGGGTGGGCAGGAGCCGATTATCGGCGGCGGGCTAACCGTTGGAGGGCCTCAATGCCCCGCTCCAGAATCTCATCCGACGCTGCAAACGAAAGCCGAAAATGCGTGGCCCGCCGACTGAACACCCGGCCCGGAATGATCAGCAGTTGATACTCTCGGATGGCCTCTTCGACAAACTCCCGATCGGTTCCCCAGGGGACCTTGGGAAAAGCATAGAAAGCGCCTGTGGGGGGGACCATTTCGTAGAAGTCTTTCAGGCCTTCGACGATGCGATCTCGTTTGCGGCGGTAGTGGGCGATCTGTTCCGACGGAGCGATGTCCAAAGCGGTGAGGGCCGCCCACTGGAACGGATGGGGGGCACATACAAAAGTATATTGCTGGAGTTTGATCATCTCTTGGATGAGCGGCCTAGGGCCATGGGCAAATCCGACCCGCCACCCAGGCATCCCGTGGCTTTTGCTAAACGCATCCAGCACCAAGGTATCCGGGTTGAAGCGGGCGGGTGAGACGAATGGCCGGTCGTAGCAAAAGGCCCGATAGATTTCATCACTGATTAAAAGTATATTATGTTTCGAGGCCAATTCGGCCACGTCCCGCACTTCTTCTTCCGTAGCCATCACGCCGGTCGGATTGGTTGGGCTGTTCCAGATGATCGCTTTGGTCCGAGGGGTAATTGCCCGGCGGAGCCGATCCACATCCACCCGAAAATCCGGATATGTATCTACATACACTACCTGGCCGCCCATCAGTTTCGGGAGCACCTCGTACATCACAAAATAGGGATCGAACACGATCACCTCATCGCCGGGATTAACCACGGCCATCATCGCCAGGACCAGGCCGCCGCTGGTGCCGCAGGTGATAAATACGTCCCGGTCCGGATGGCCGTACTCGGACTGGATTTGGGCCTGGAGTTTTTCCCGCAGTTCGGGCAGCCCTTGGGAAAGGGCGTAGGTATTTTTTCGGGATTGGATGGCCTGCAGGGCTGCCTGACGAACCGGTTCCGGCACGTCGAAATCCGGTTGCCCAATGGACAGGTTAATCGGATGGGCCAACTTGGCTCCTAGTTCAAACACCCGGCGAATACCGGAAGCATCGAAAAGCCGCATTCGGTCTGCTAACCAGTTCATCCCACTCTTCGAATCCGTGCTCTGAAAGGATCACCGGAATGGTTCCGCTTAAGAGCCTATCCCAAAATGGCGCTGCCTTCTCCAAGTCTGTAATCCTGGTAAGTTTCCGAGGCCAGGATAAATCCAACCCAACTTGCGCCAATCCTGATTTTGGGATAGGCTCTCAGAAAGCCAACGGATATTTTCGGAAGATGTACATCTTGTGCCGGAAATGGTAGCGCTTTTTGGCGATTCGGTGGAGCCTCATTCCCCGCACATGCGGGCCAAATCTCGGAGCGATTGCAGGGCTTGCTCCAGGTCCATGGTACGCACGCCCTGACGGCGGGATTGCCGATCAAACTGCGCCAGCAGCATCAGCTCCTCAAAATCTTCCGATGCCATCAAACGGCGGCGGGCACGGGCGCCCAAAGTGCCATCCCGAAACGCCAAGGCCTCCACATGATGCTCGATCAGCCAGGCGGTCCGCTGGGTAATGAAGCCATCCAGAGCTTTTAAGGCAGCCCCCACATGATCCCGGGGGTCAATCGCCTTGCCCACATCATGGAGCAGGGCAGCCAGTTGGAACTCTTCGTCATAGGGCCGGGCTTGCCGAGCTAACTCAAACACCTGTAAACTGTGATACAGCACATCCCCCTCCGGATGCAGCCCCGGATCTTCCCGTACTTCCTCCAAGGCCGCCAGAAGCATGTAATAGACCTGAAATCGATCTGGCCGGGCTTGGTTTTCCGAACTCCTTTGGCGAACCCAAAGCTCCGGATACCACCGCACGATCATCTCTTCCATTTCCGCCAAGCCGGCCTGCGGCAGTACCTGTCCGGTGCCCCGGCATCGAAACACCCGCCGATGCTGCCTGTAAGGATAGACCCGGATATGGATCGGAAAAGCGGCCCGAATCCAGATTCGATGGGTTGGGCCATGGGGCTTTTGCTGCTGGGGGGCAATGGGCTGCCAGCGATAATTGGCCCCCTCGATTTCCAACACCCGGCGAATGGCTTCCGGGCAGTCCGAAAACAGGCGGAGCAAAATGCTTGGTTCCGGGGTAGGCTCTCCGGTGAGCGTGCGGCCAAACAGCCGAGGATGAAACGCCCCCAGAAGCCGCATCCACCGCAAGGCCTCCAATCGGCACATCCGGAGCTTTTCCGCATATCGGCCGCTCTGGTGCAAGTCGATCAGACGCTGAAGTTGCTCCTGGACTTCCCGATTGGTCGGCAGATCACCGCGGCGGAATCGGGCACCATAGATGCGTTGGGCAGCTTTGCGCTTGGCCCGGAAAAGTTCGGTCTCTTCCTGGCCGAATAAGATCCGGGCGGCTTCCCAAGCCACCCGACGTCGCAAAGATTCTTCCGACATCATTTGGGTGCCGATTGGTTGCGGTCATCCCCCGGGCAAATGGCCAATTTCCCAGCCCCGATCCAGCCCCATCCGAACCGAACCGGGCTGCCCGGCTCCCCAACCGAACTGGAAAACCCAGTCCGCAAAACCCCGTCCGCTCGGGAGCCGCTTCCATCACCCGGAGAAAGGTCCGCAACAAGGCCAATTCGGCAAAAGGCCTGTACAATTAGGCAAAATAGAAAAAGAACACCTAAATCCGAGTACCACTTGAGCCGAATGAAGTAACCCGCCTCTCCCCTGGCCGTCGAGAGGCCGGTCTGGCCGAAGGCCATGCCGGGTGAGCGGGATTTAGGTGGCACCAAGTGCCTGACTGCCTGCTTCCGCAGGAATGACACCTCGGTGCCCTTCCCTCGGCTAACATGGTACCAATCCGAATCCACCTTTTAGATGCACCCGGCCAGCCTCCTACCCCTTGTAGGGACTAACCCCCCCTCGGACTCTATAGAGTGCGGTAATTGGGCCCGGGAGATACAGTTAATCATACCTTGAACCCCCTCCCGGAAGCAATGGCAGGCCCTACAAGGTGGAACGGGAGACTCCTCTTCAAGGTTGCCCGAAAAAGCATAGGCAATTATTTTGACTGTATCTACCCGGCCAAGCCACCACAACTTGTAGGGGGTAAGAATCGGCTCAAACCCAACAGATTGTGGTAATTTCTTCCGGCAGATGCAGTCAAGTTATACCAACCGCCTGGAGGCCCGATCGTAGAGGCTGTCCCGAAATGGGTACTCGGGCGGCGGCCCGGGCCGTCGCCAAATCTTTCCGATTTACCAAAGTGCCCGGTTGAGGGGGGTTTTGGCAGTCTGGGGGGCCGCCGGTTGGTAGGGCATCTGGCTAAAATTGGTAGGACATCTGGCCAAAAACGGAATTCCGCGGCACAGCCTCTTATAGGGTCCTTAACCCCTTTTGGAAACATTTCCCCTGGCAGGGTCGATGCCCAAAACCCATCCAAGACGTCAAACCCAATTATTTCCCAGGGCAAGCTCTTCAGGCTTGGATCAGGCTTGGAAAAGAGACTCCAGAAGATAAAATAGGGGGGAAAGCCCATATCCACCCCCTTTAAGGGGTAAGGTAACCAGGTTTCCTCCAGTGCACACGAGGCCGGTGGATTGGATACCGCTCAAGTCATCCGATTGGAAGTCCAGATAGGCCGACTTCGGCTTCCCAATCCGATTCTGGTAGCTTCGGGGACGTTTGGGTACGGCCGGGAGATGGAGGGGGTCCTTGAACTGCACCGATTGGGGGGAATTGTGCCGAAAACCATCACCTTATACCCCAGAAAGGGGAATGCTCCCCCCAGAACGTGTGAGACCCCGGCCGGGATGCTCAATTCCATCGGGCTGGATAACGACGGCTTAGAGGTTTTTTTAGAGCGGGATTTGCCCTATTTAGCTGGCATCGGCCCCCCTATTATAGTGAGTATCGCCGGTAAAAACCCGGAAGAATATATCCAGTTGGCAGCCCGGCTGGATAAAGCCCATGGGGTAGCCGGCCTGGAATTAAATCTTTCTTGTCCGAATGTTTCCGGCGGGATCGATTTTAGCACCGATCCGGAGCGATGCGCTCAGGTGGTGGCCGGGGTCCGGCAAGTTACCCATCTGCCCATCCTGGCCAAGCTGACGCCGAATGTAACCGACCTGGCAGCGATGGCCCAGGCAGCGGCCCAGTCCGGCGCCGACGGCCTAACCCTGATCAATACTTGTTTAGGCATGGCTGTGGATTGGCGTCGGCGTCGGCCCCGATTGGGCAATCTATTGGGTGGATTAAGCGGCCCGGCCATCAAACCGATTGCCCTTCGGGCCGTGTATCAAGCGGCTCGGGCGGTTAAAATTCCTATAATTGGGGTAGGCGGCATTGCGTCGATCGACGATGTGATGGAGTTTTTGGTCGTGGGGGCCAGCGCGGTGCAGATCGGCACGGCCAACTTTTACGACCCGACTGTGTCGATCCGGATTCTGGAAGCCCTGCCGGCGGCCTTGGCCGAGTTGGGCGCCCGCAGTGTGGCTGAAGTCGTGGGCACCCTCCGGCCCCCTGCCGATGGAATGGAGCAAAAAACATAGGAAATAAAATAAAAAAATTGTTACGAAAAAGGTGGTTTTGTTTCAGGAAGGTTTGAGTGGCACTATGCGAGTTCTTTCAGGCATTCAACCGACCGGACGGTTCCATTGGGGGAACTATTTTGGAGCGATTCGGCAGTATATTGAGCTGCAAGAGGTGGCCGACGAGGCCTTTTATTTTATTGCCAATTTGCACGCCCTGACAACGATTCGCGACCGGGACCAACTGCAGAAAAACACGTTGGATGCGGCCATCGATTTATTGGCCCTGGGACTGGATCCGAATAAGGCGACGCTTTTTGTGCAGTCGGATGTGCCGGAGGTGTGCGAGTTGACCTGGCTGCTGATGACGGTAACGCCGATGGGCCTGTTGGAGCGGTGCCATGCCTACAAGGACAAGAAGGCCAAGGGTTTGCCGGCGGATGCGGGGCTGTTTGCGTATCCGGTGCTGATGGCGGCCGACATTCTGGCCTATGATTCCGACACGGTGCCGGTGGGCGAGGATCAGTTGCAGCATATTGAGGTCTGTCGGGATGTGGCCGGCAGTTTCAATGCGAAGTTTGGGGAGACGTTTGTCTTGCCGAAAGCCAAGATTATCGAGAGGGCGGCGCGAGTGCCCGGCACGGATGGAGAGAAAATGTCGAAAAGCTACAATAATACCCTGGATATCTTCGAGGAGCCCGATCTGTTACGAAAAAAGATCATGCGCATTGTTACCGACAGCCGCCCCATCCACGAACCGAAAGACCCCGAAAGCGATCATCTGTTCCAGCTGTATTCGCTTTTTGCCAGCCCGGCCCAGCGGGAGGCCATGGCAGCCCGGTATCGGCAAGGCGGCTTCGGCTACGGGGAGGTCAAGACGGCGCTGGCGGATCTGGCCATCGACTATTTTGCCGAGGCTCGCCGCCGCCGGGCCGAACTGGAACGCCACCCAGAACACGTCCTGCACATCCTTGCCGAAGGGGCCAAAAAAGCACGGGCCAAAGCCGCCGAAGTCCTCCTCCGGGCCAAAAAAGCCTGCGGAGTCAAGTACTGTTGATCCCTCCTGCCGCCTGCCGGCCGAAGTTCCCGGAGCGTGGCCCATCCGGCAAAGACGGTGGATACCAGTTTAGCCGAACTACCCACGCACCTCTCCCTGGCCGTCGAAAGGCCGGCTGAGGGGAGCGAAACCGGGTGAGGAGGCGGCCTCTGGGAGTGCGGGCCTTTGGCCCGTCCATGGACGATCCAGAGGTCCTCCTTCCCAGGATTTCCCCCTTGCATGTCATTCCCACGAAAAGTGGTATTCCAAGGGTTTCGTTGCCGGATTTCTGCTTCCGGAGAAATGACACGGCCACCCCATTACCCTGAATTACCCTGACCTTCTCGACGGCCGGGCAGAGGGCCGAAGCCCCATTTTTTGCTGACGTGGTACGGGTTTGGATTCGGCCTGGGATTGGATGAGGCCAGGGACAAACTCCTCCGAAGGAGCACCGGGGCCCCCATGCCCTTGTCAGGAAAACTTTTATCGGAAGGTTGCAAAAGAATGTTCTCGGCCGAGGATTCCGGGTGCACCAGGCGGGAATTTTTACGGCGGGGTATGGAAGCTGTGCTGGCTGCCGGGGTGGGGATAGGCTCAGCACGGCAGCCAGTGGCTTCTTCGTCAAAGGCATCCTCGGAAGCCTGGCCGATCCGACCGCCTGTTGGCCGACGCCGACCGAGTCCTAACGAGCGGATCCAGGTGGCCTGTATTGGGCTGGGTCAACGGGGCAGTCAGCACCTCCATGGGTTGGAATCGGTCCCCGGTGCGGCGGTGGTCGCACTGTGCGATGTGGATCGGAGGGTGCTTTATCGGCAGGCCGAGGAATTCCGGCAACGGACGGGCCGAGCGGTCCGCTTGGAGGTCGATTATCGCCGCTTGGTGGAACAGCCGGACATCGACGCCGTGGCGGTAGCTACCTGCAACCATACCCATGCGGTGATTGCGGCGGCGGCCCTACGGGCAGGAAAACATGTTTATGTAGAAAAACCCTGTTCCCATAATCTCTGGGAAGGGGAACAACTGGTTCGAGCGGCCCAGAAGTACGGGCGCATCTGTTTCCACGGGGTGCAGGCCCGGACTTCGCCCGCCGTGCAGGAAGCCATCCAGCGGCTTCAGGGAGGGCTGATCGGGCAAGTCCGCTGGGCCCGGATTCGGGCGATACGGGCCGGTCCGCCTCCGCCGCCGATGCCCGATGAACCCACCCCGCCGGCAGTGGCGTATGATCTTTGGCTTGGCCCGGCCGCTCACCGCCCCTTTAATCGCACTCGCTTTCATCGGGATTGGCGGTGGTGGCCTGAATATGGCAACGGGCCTTTGGCAAACCAAGCCTTCCATCTGCTGGATTTGGCCCGATGGGGATTAGCCGTGGATTGGCCCCTGCGGATCCGGCCAGTGCGGAATCCTCCCCAACAGGCCGACACGCTGCTAGCCGGTGCTGGCCTGGAAATCTGGCACGTGGAATTCCCCGCACAGAAGGCCATTCGGGTGGAGTTATGGCCTGCTAGCGGCTGGGGCGCTTCGGTGGGCTCGGCCAGCTGGGGTGCCGAAACGGTTACCTTCTACGGAACTGATGGTCAGATGGAGGTAGATTGCTTCGGGTATCGGACCTGGTGGGCAGATGGGCGAGAGCCTGGCCCCCGGCAAGAGGCCCCTCCGCAAGAATTCGAGGAGTTTATCCGGGCGGTTCACAGCGGCCAAATCCCCCCCAGGGGGCCGGACATCCTCCAGGGACACTTTTCTTCCGGGTTGCTCCATCTGGTCAATATCGCCCGGGAGTTGGGCCGGACAGTTCGGTTTGACCCGGCCCGTCAGAGCATTCTGACCGATTCCCAGGCCTTCCCTCTGGCCCGGCCAGAATATCGAAAACCATTCCTCATGCCGGAAATCGCCTAAACGCCGGGGCCGAATCGACAAGGAAAAATCTCCTTTTCTTGCCTGGCAGGGGCTAGACCTTTTCTGCTCGGATGCACAAAATAAGGGCTATAAAAGGCCTCGAGAGGGCTTGGGAGTGGCTTGGAGTTTATCCTTGCGCTTTCGGCAAAGGAGGTGACGGCCATGAACGCAGGATTGAGTATTGCTGGTTTGTTTCGAGGGAATCGGCCTTTGGCAAGGGGGGGTTTGTTGCTGGCCGCAGTAGCGGTAGGGGGCCTGCTTTGGGGTGCCCACGGAGGGACCGGCATCCTTTGCGCCGATGAGCCGCAAAAGTCTTCTCCCCCGGCAGCCCGGGGGATCTGCGGTGGCGAGGGGAACCAGCCCGCTTGTGTGTCGGCTGGCCAACCTGCCCAGTCCACCCCATCCCCAAAAGAATCCGCCCCCCAACAACAAGCCAGCCAACCCAAGGCAAAAGCCGACGATCCTTACGCCTGGAAAGACCTTTTCGACGGCAAGACCCTGAAAGGTTGGAAGACGCCTGAGTTTGGTGGGGAAGGCAAAGTGGAAGTCAAAGACGGCCAAATTATCCTCCATGCCGGCCAGACCATGACCGGCATCGTCTATGAAGGTAAAGTGCCTACGACCAACTACGAGCTCGAACTGGAAGGCAAACGGATCAGCGGTTCCGATTTTTTCGCCACCACCACGTTTCCGGTGGGCGATAGCCATGTGTCGTTTGTAACCGGCGGATGGGGCGGAACGGTGATCGGGATTTCCTGCGTGGATTGGCGGGACGCCTCGGATAATCCCACCAGTGCCTTCCGGGAGTTCAAAAACGACCGGTGGTATAAGTTCCGGATTCGGGTGACCGATGCGCGAATCCAGGTTTGGATCGATGGCGATCCGGTGGTCGATCTGCCCCGCAAAGGATACAAATTTTCCGTCCGGGCAGAGTGCGATCCTTGCCGACCACTCGGAATCGCCTCCTGGTGTACCACCGGAGCGGTCCGTAATATCCGGATCCGACTGTTAAAACCCGAAGAAATTAAACAGGCCGCCGAAGAACATTAAAAAGCAGAAAAAAAGCCGCAGGAGAAACCGCGCCACTTAGGGAGCGGCTTTTGACTAGCACCGGGGAAACAAAGCGTCGGATTCGGAAAGACAGAGGGTCCAAAACGGCGCCCGGGGAATACTTTAGCCGCTCGATGCCCTATTTGGCCCCTCTCCCCCGGCGGGAGAGGGTAGCCGGAGGGGGAGACAAAGATGGACATATGTATTCTTTTCTCCCCCGGCCGAGCTTTCGGCTCAACCGGCCTCCGGCAGCCAGGGGAGAAGCCGATTGGTTCATTCGGCTAACTTGACTGTATCCACCGGGAACTATGACCACCATCTGCGGTGTTCGAGCCGATTTTTACCCCCTCCATCTGGTAGGGGCCCGGACGGGCAGATCCAGTCCAACGAAACTGTTCCGAGCCCAGAAACCCCACTGGCGATAACCGATTGGCGATACCCAAGGTACGCTATGCGATTGGCCTCCTGGCGAACCAGAGCATCATCTCCACTTCGGGCCTATTCCTAAGGAGCACCAAGTATGGCAGAACCAGAACAAGGCATGGTCCGTCAGATTGCCTGGAAGGAAATTTTTCCATGGGGGATTTTAGTACGTTGTTTCCGATTGGCCATTAGCGCTCAGGTCCTGATTTTGATGGCCGTTGGGCTGACGTTGACGACGCTTGGGTGGGGGCTATTGAACCTGGTGCTTTCGCCCTCGCCGGATTGGTGCGTTATTCCAAAGACCCAGTGCCCTTGGCTGTGGATCGTAAGCTGGGTACCAGAACAAATGGGGTCTGTAAACTTGTGTATGTCTCCCCCACCACCGGGTCAGACGGAAACTGGGACGAAACAACCGAAAAACTCTGCTCCTCTCCCCTCCGCTTCGTCGGCGGAGGAGGCGCTGCCCGAGACGTCGGGGCGTTTGACTACGGTTCCGGCCAGTGGGGGAGGGCAGTGGTGGCGCCCGCTTTGCACCGCCCTGACGGGCACCGGCAGTTTGAAGGATTGGCTTTATTTGATCCTGGCCTGGCTATGGAAATTGGCTGTGTGGGCCTTTTTTGGAGCTGTCGTTACGCGGATGGCGGTGGTGCGGCTGGCCGCCGAAGAACGCCTCGACCTGGCCAAAGCCCTGCGGTTTGCCCAGCAGAAATGGCCTTCCTACTTCGCGGCCCCGCTGTTTCCGTTTTTGGGCATGTTCTTGGCGGGCTTGCCGATCGCCATTTTGGGACTGTTTCTTAAGTTCGGGTTCGGCATTTTGATTGCGGGCCTGCTTTGGCCGTTGGCCCTGTTGGCCGGGGTGATGATCATGATCCTATTGCTGGGTCTGGTGTTCGGTTGGCCGCTCATGTGGACCACCATCAGCGCCGAAGGTACCGACTGCTTCGACGCCCTGAGCCGATCCTACGCCTATGTGTTCCAACGGCCGCTCCGGTATCTGTTTTATGCCGTGGTGGCCGGGCTGCTGGGCCTGTTAGGCTGGATTCTGGTAAGCCAATTCGCCGCCGGAGTGATTCAGATGACCTACTGGTGTGCCGGCTGGGGCTATGGAGACAATGCCGCCGAACTGGTCCAGCAACCCGACTCCGGCCTGTTGGCCAACGTAGGTAAACTTCTGATCCGCTTCTGGGTGGCCTGCGTCAAACTCGGCGCCGTCAGCTACTTGGTGGCCTATTTCTGGGTGGCCGCCTCAGCCATCTATCTCCTGCTTCGGTATGATGTGGATGCTACCGAAATGGACGAGGTCTATCTGGAAGAGGAAGCGGAGCAGCCGAGCTACGCAATGCCGCCCTTAAAACCGGACGTTTCCGCCACCCCAGCTCGGCCGACCGACACCGGCGCTGGCGGCTCTCCTGCCAGCGGTCCGGAACCTTCCGGCCCCGCCGCCGCCCCCAATCCACAAGAGTAAAACCATTTCCCGCCCTCCGCAGTTGGGAAGAGTGCCCGCCGAGTGAACCCATCATCGTACAGTGCGGGCATTCGGGGAGACCTGTTGGCCGGGCATCAGCACATCCGCCGGTTCCGTCTCCTTATCACCAAGCCATAGAGGATTCGGTACCACTTCATCTTCCCCAAAAGGCAAGTGTTTAGTTTGACTGTATCCACCGGAAGTAATACACCCCAATCCGTAGGGTTCGGGTCAATTTTTACCCCCTCCACCTGGTAGGGGGTAAAATGGGCTCAAACCCCACAGATGCTGGTAATTACTTTCGGTAGACACAGTCAAGCAAGCTAAAATGTTCCGGGTTTTTCATTCGGCCGAAAGATTCCCGGCCCCGAAATACGGTTGCAGTTCCACGAAGTTGAGCAGGATTTCTTGGCCGATTGGGCCGCCGGCCTGCTGGCCGCTCGACCAATCCATGATCCTTAGTCGACCTGTCGGCCCCTGTGCCCGAAACACCCGCCAGTGATAGGTCATCCAGAACGGTTTTTCCGGGGTAAACGGCCCAACCGGCTGGTAACTCCGGAAGGGCCAATCGAATTGGTTGGCTTCTGCCGGTTCTGGTTGGACGCCTTCCAGCAGGATGGAAATGCCGGTGGGTGTTTTTTGGCTTCGGCCGGACAGCAAGTCCTGATAATCGGCCGAGATCACTTTCAGGCAGTAGAGTCGGCCCGGCTGGAGGCCCTGGATAGTCTGGCTGATTCGGTTCGGTCCTTTGCCGCTGCGGCGGAAGATGAGAAAGCTGTTGCCGCACGGGTCCGAGGGGGGCCAACGGCCTTCCAACGCTCCTAGCCCCCGGTAGGAACCGGTCCGGATGCCGCCCATTTCCGCCGCCTCCACCTCCCAATGCTGCATCCCCTGGTCAAAATCCGGATTCCGCAGATGGGGCAATTCATACGGATCGGTTCCCAGCCGGTCTCGTCGGCCTTCGATGGCGTAATGCCGAAGCAGTCGGCCCATCCAGCGCAGGGTCTCCGGATCGGCGTAATTGGAACGATACGGCTGTACACCATAGAGACCAAACAGGGCCGGGTGGGTGGCCAAATGCTGCATCTGCATCTCCAGGTGCACCTTAAAATCCACGCTCGGCAGGGTATTGGTCATGCAATAGGGCAAGCTGGAGAACATCGGACACACGATGGTCCGCCGCACCAGGCCGGGCAGAAGTTTTTCCCATTGGGCCAATCGGCCTGCCATACGCCGCTCGATTTCCGCCTGGTTCTGCTGGGCGGTGGGTTTTTCCGGCAGGTAGATTTCCAACGACAGCGGCCAGCCGGCTTCCATCACCGCCTCGAAAAACGCTCGTCGGCCGGGCCGATCCGGGTCCACCGTAACAAACGGAATCCAAAGCCGACCTCGAAACTTCAGATCGTTGGCCAACCGCCTGGCCGCCTCCGCAAAGGTCGCATACTCGGCGTCGCTATACCGGCCGGTAAACTCGTCGATCTGCATCCCGTCGGCCAGCGGCTGGCTGTACCCGGGCGATTGCCGCCAATGGCCCAAAAGCAATGGCACGGTCCGAGCCTGGCCCTGCGGCGGGTCTGGCACGCCGATCGGCAGGACCCACTTTCGGCCCATGGCCCGCCACCGGGCCGTCTCCTCCGCATACACCCGAACGCCTTCGATCATGTTGCAGGCCGGGAAATATATCTTTTCCAGCAACTCCCAGGTCTGCACGCCGAACGGTACGATCTGGGTACCGGTCTGATACACATTGTAAAACAGCACCGGCACGGCCCGGACGATCAGGTCGCTCGGTTGGCCCTCGATCCGAAGCCGATGTCGGCCTGCCGGCAAAAACCGCATCGCCTCCACCGGCGCCCGATCTGCCTGGTTTTCCAAAATCGGCACGTCGGCGTCGTCGAGCCGTATTTTGGCCGGCCCGGCCAATTGGAACCAACACCAACCATCCCGGGGATTCATAAACAGGATTTCCGGATGGGTGAGCATTTGTCTCTTACGGGCGTTGGCCAGCTCGCTCACCAGGTTGTTCAGCACTTCAATTTTGTACGGCTCTCCGGGCAGAACGGTGATCAGGGCGGAAGTGGCGAAAACGGCCCGGCCTGCCTCATCCTGCAACACTGCTCGAAGATCATACGCCCCCCAGGGAAAATCATACGGGATCTTCGCCAAATCCAGCACGGCCGACTGCGGACTAGGCCACACCACCGACCAAACCGTCTGCCCCGTACTGCGAGCTACCAGGGAAAGTTCCAGTTTCCTCTGCTGCAACTGCCGGGGCTTGGCCTCCAACCAAATCCGCACCGGGCGCAAACCCGCCCGTTCTATCCGGGGTACTGCCTGCCAGGGATCATCCACCACAAGCCGCACCGGCACGGTGGGCACCGGCTCCAACTCCTCCTGCACCCGGCTCAGTATTTTCTGAAGTAGGGAAGGTTCTTCCGCCGCTCCGGTCCAAGGGCCTCCCCCAGCACCCATCCAGACCAGCAAAACCGTCCAACGCATGACCCAGCGGTTCATCGGCTCCTTCTCCTCCTCCGGTGGGAATCGGAACACCTATTTTGGCACACACCTTGGCGCACAGGGCCTGGCCGTTATTCTGGGGTGGTCTTCCCCAGACGACAAGTCAGGGAGGGGTTCGGTACCATAGCTTGACTGTATCCACCGGGAACAACGACCACCATCTGGGGGGTTCAAGCCGACATTTCCCCCCTACAAGCTACAAGTTGGAAAGGCCAGGCCGGTTGGATACAGTTCTTACGACCCTTTTTATGGGGGTTTTTGGCAGTCTGGGCCTGTCCATTTCTGGTGCATTCCCAGCGAAAAATGGATTTTCAGGATAGCCTCTAAAGGGCCGTCCCGAAATCCCGTTTTTAGCCAGGAGGAAGGCCCTCTGCCTTCATGCACCTTCCGAAAACCGCCCACACAAACAGTACTTTTGGTAATTGCAGAGGGTTTGGCAGGATGGGCCGATGGACTCCCGGAGGCAATTTCAGGATAGCCTCTAAGACCCCATGCGGTGGGAGATCTAGAACGAGCTTCCCATAACTCTTAGTCAAATAAGAAGTTAGAACTTTTTAGGAAAGCCCAGGCAGGCCGATGCCCCCACAGAAAATCCCCCGGTGCAGGCTCCAGCGGGCCATTGGTCCTTTCCCTCAGTACCTGAGTACTTTTCCTATTTTCCTCTTGCGGGGCAGTTTCTATAATCCGGCAAGGGGACTGGCCTTTTCGGCAAGGAAGCATCCATGACCGCCGGAAGCGAGTACAAAGGGTCTATGGGGCAGGAGAGCTCTCTCCGCTTTTTGGAAGAGAGTTCTCGGAACTTCGGGGAAAGCGGGTCCTCCGTCCTTCAGAAGCCGACTGATCGGGGTCTTCCCACAGGATGTTCCAAACGCATGGGGGACCGGAGCGGTACTGTTCCGATCGCCGAAGAGCATCCGGGGTGCCTTTGCCCCCCCTTATGGTGGACCAGGATAAGCCGGCAATTGGCCCAGATGCCAGGTCCCCGGTGGCTCTGGTGGACCCTGGCCCTGGCGGCCATCATCGGATGGGGATTTGCGGATATCCGGCTCCGGGGTCTGCCGTGGCCAGATCGCCCGTTAGAACACAAAACCGATTTTACCGTCTATACCGCTGCGGGCCGGGCCTTCTTCACCGGCCAAAACCCCTATGAGGTGACCAATCCCCGGGGCTGGAAATACCTGTATCCGCCGCTTTTTGCCCTGTTGGTGGCCCCGCTTAGCCTGCTGTCCATGGCCGACCAATGTTTGGTCTGGTATTTCCTTTCGGTGGCGTTTTGTTGGGGTTGCTATCGGGAAGCAAGCCGAATCCTGAGGGGATTTCAGCCTCTATTGCCCAATCTGGGGGCAAAGATATACTCCCAATGGGTGGGTTTCTTAGGGACCTTGGCTTTTCTGGCCGCCTTGTTTCCCACGCTGAACTGCCTCCAGCGGGGGCAGGTGGGAATTCTAAAACTGTATCTATTGCTATTGGGGGTGAGGTTGGCATGGTTATCGGCCGGTTGGGTGGGCAAGAGCCTGGGCGGATTGGCTCAGGCCGGGGCGATTGTCCTGAAACTTACCCCGGCCTTGGCGGTGGGAATGGTGCTTTGGGCCCAATTGGCAGCGGTGTTGGCCGGGTGGTGGCGGCGGCAGCGAGGGCAAATCCGGAGCCTCCCGCTGATGGCGAAGGAATCCCTTCCCACAACTTCCCAATCTCCCCATTTTGCCCATATTCCAAAAATACGGACCGGGCCTCCCCCTGCCTCTGCTATTGAGGAACGCCCCAGCCATTTCCAGCCAGGCCCGGCACCCCATCCAGTTTGCCCATCCATAAGGCTTGCAGGAGATTATCCGGATTACCGGTCGGGCCTTCCATCCCATGCCGATCCTCCTCCAGGGGCTATGAAAGAAAACCCCGGGCATCTCGATCCGGGCACCTTGCCCCCCGGACGGTCGGCATCGGGAGCGGAGTTCCGGTCCTTTACGGCCACGGCGTTGGGGGTAGGAGTGGGGCTGATCCTGTTCTTTTTCCTGCTGCCTGCAGGGATCGTGGGTTGGCAAAAGAACCTGGAGCATCTGGCCTATTGGGCCGATCGGGTATTTCCCTCGGCGGGGGAGGGGTTTCCCACAGAAAACTCCCTGTCGGCGCCAGATGCCCAGAGCAACCCGGAAGGCTTCCAGCCGGCCAAGTCTCGGATCCTGTCGGCCAACTATCGGACGGTGCGGAACCAGAGTCTGGCCAATGCGATGTTTCGGCTTGCCGCCCTGACGGACCGGCTGCTGTTGGGCGGCCCGGATGATCGGCAGTTGGATTATGTGGCCCATGCGCCTAACCGGATCGACGCACCCATTTATCAAGCGGTTCAAAAGGCAATCCGGGCCTTCGTGTTGGTCGTTCTGGTGCTGGCTGTGGCACTGTTAGGGGCCAGAGGAGGCCGATTGGGCCCAGCGGCCGCCTTTGGACTGGGATGTGTCGGCATCTTAGTGATCTCGCCGGTCTCCTGGGGACATTATTTCATGTTGCTGGCTCCGGGGATTCTATTGGTGCCGGTATGGCTCCTGGAGCGGGGCTGGGCCAGGGCGGCCTGCTGGTTGGCGGCGGTTCCCCCGGTGCTCTCAATCCTCCATTACAGTTTGCTGGACCTGGTAGGCCGAATGGGCCTGCTGGGCCTGGGAACTGCCGGTTGGCTTTTGGCTGCCTGTATTTTAGTCCTCCGAATCACGGGACACAGGAGCTTTGCGGACCAGCAGATCCGGAGCTTTGACGCTGGATTGGACGAGCAGCTTTTCGAGACGGCGCCGGTCTCCCTGCCCCCCGTCGCCGCCGACGGGGGATAACCTCCTGGGCCACCGGGGGTTCAGGGCAGTAAAAATATGAATATAAGAACGAAAATATCCTTTTTCGGAAAGGACTCCGGTAATGAACATTCGCCTGGATGCTCCTCATGATTCCAGCGTATCCGAAGCTCCTGGGCCGCTGCGCCCACGGGACCCGGCCCGACCGCTAATCAGCGTCGTGGTGCCCGTCTATAACGAAGAGGCCTGTTTGGAGGCGCTTTATGATCGGCTCCGGACGGTGCTGGAATCGATAGGCCCTTCCTATGAAATTGTGTTTGTCGATGACGGGAGCCGGGATCGCTCGTTGGAGATCATCCGCCGGCTGGCAGAGGCCGATCCGCATATCAGTTATGTGGCGTTTAGCCGAAACTTCGGTCACGAAGCGGCCACCACCTGTGGGGTGGAACATGCTCAAGGCCAAACTGTGGTGCTAATCGACGCGGACTTGCAGGACCCCCCCGAACTGATCCCCCAGATGGTTGCCTTGTGGGAAGCCGGCTATGATCATATCCACGCCCAACGCAGCGCCCGATTGGGGGAAAGTTGGCTGACCAAACTGACAGCCCATCTGTTTTATCGAGTGTTTCGCCGTCTGGCAGGATTTGAAATCCCAGTGGATACCGGCGATTATCGGTTGATGGACCGTCGGGTGGTGGATGCCTTCTGCCAACTGCCGGAACGAAACCGCTTTGTCCGAGGGCTGGTCAGTTGGACCGGCTTCCGACAGACGACCATCCGGTACACCCGGCAACCCCGCCATGCCGGCCGAACGAAGTATAACTTTTTCAAGCGGCTCCATCTGGCCCTGGATGCCATTACCAGCATGAGCATGGCGCCGCTGCGGGGCCTGGGGTATTTGGGTGGCGTGATTGTCCTGCTTAGTTTGGTATTTACCTTGGCGGCTGCCCTGTTGCGATTGGGCGGAGTTGTTTGGGTGCCGGCCAGTTGGTTTCTGATGGCGGCGATTTTCTTTGTCGGCGGGGTGGAGCTATTGGGCCTGGGACTTTTGGGCGAATATGTGGGCCGAATCTACCGAGAAGTCCAGGCCAAACCCCTCTATATCCCGGCTGAAATCCGACTAGCTTCGTTCGGCCAGGCGGACGGGTCTTCTCTGGTCCGGCCCGGCAAGGTAGGCAGACCCCAGGGGCATCTTTTCACGGGGCCGGCCCGCTGAAAGCCACCCCCACTTCGGGGGATTCTCTTGAGCGTTTACCAGCAGGTTGGTACACTCCCCTTAGAAGGGGGGGCTTCTTCGAGACCCTCTTTTCAGGGGTATTGATCCCCTAGATAGTATTATCCCGCTAAAAGAGGCTTTCGCACCGGCTAAGATTCCCCCCATAAATGGATTTCTATATCACTCATTTGGGGGTTAAACTCTAAGATTTTTCTGTTTTGCGTATTCGGTTTAATCTATGTAATCGGGCCTTTTTCTCTAAGGCTCACTCCTTTGCTACTTTATGCCGACGTTATATATTGAAAAGTTTTCGGAGAGAGGATTTCTTCACGTCCTGGTCCGGTCCCCCTCGGAGAAGACGAAGAGGTTTTGCACACCCTAGGAGAGTCCCGTGAGTATCCATAATTTAAATAAGATTTTTAATCCGCATCGGGTAGCGGTGATTGGGGCGAGCGACAACCCCTCTAGTGTGGGATATACGGTTCTCAAGAATCTGGTGGGGTCGGGATTTCGGGGGGTGGTCTATCCGGTCAATCCTAACCGGGAGGCGGTGCAGGGGATTCAGGCATATCCCGATGTTCAACATCTTCCCCATCCTCCGGATTTGGCCGTCATTTGCACCCCAGCGCCGACAGTGCCCGGGCTGGTTCGGCAGTTGGGGGAGGTGGGGACTCGGGGGCTGGTGATCATTTCGGCCGGATTCCGGGAAATCGGGGAAGAAGGGCGGAAACTCGAACAACAGATTCTGGAAGAGCAGGCGAAGTTCCCTGGGATGCGGATTTTGGGGCCGAACTGTTTGGGCATTATTGTACCGGGGATTCATCTGAACGCCAGTTTTGCGGCGGCCACGCCGCTGCCAGGGCACATCGGGTTTATTTCCCAGTCTGGGGCATTGTGTACATCTGTTCTAGACTGGGCCTTGGACGAAGGGATCGGGTTTTCCTATTTCGTTTCGGTCGGCAACATGATCGACGTCAGCATTGCCGACCTGATCGACTATTTCGGCACGCAAACCGAGACGCAGTCGATCATTTTGTATATTGAGTCGATCACGGAGGCGCGGGAGTTTATGTCGGCCGCCCGTGCCTTTGCCCGCACCAAGCCGATCGTCGCCTACAAAGCGGGCCGATTCCAGGAGTCGGCGCAGGCCGCTGCCAGTCATACCGGTGCCATGGCCGGCGTAGATGCCGTCTATGAAGCCGCCTTCCAACGGGCCGGCATCGTCCGGGTCTTTGAAGTGGATGACATGTTCGATTGTGCGGAGCTATTGGCCCGGCAGCAACCGCCCAAAGGGGATCGGCTAGCCATTGTCACCAATGCGGGCGGCCCCGGCGTCATGACCACCGATACGCTCATTTCAATGGACGGTCATTTGGCAACGCTCAGTCCGGAAACCCTGGAGACGCTGAACAGTTTTCTGCCGCCTTTCTGGTCCCATGGCAACCCAGTGGATGTGTTGGGCGATGCCCCGCCGGAACGGTATGCCAAGGCGGTCGAAGCCGTGCTGAAAGACCCGAATGTCGATGCCGTCTTGGTGATTTTGACGCCGCAGGCGATGACCGATCCGACCGGCACCGCCCGGGCCGTGGCTCAGGTGGCCAGTGGGAGCCGAAAACCGGTCTTGGCTGCCTGGATGGGCGGCCGATCGGTGGCCCAGGGACTACAAATTTTCAACGAAGCGCGCATCCCTTCCTATACCACGCCGGAAAAGGCCGTCCGTGCCTTCATGCACCTGGTGCATTATGCTCGGAATTTGGAAATCCTGCATGAAACGCCGCGGGACATCCCCATGGCGTTCCGGTTGGATCGGCAGCGGTTGCGCCCGGTGTTCGATAGCGTATTGGCCGAGGGTGCTGACATCCTTTCCGAATCCCTCTCGAAGGCCTTTTTGGAGGCGTATGAGATTCCGGTGACTCGGCCGCAACTGGCGCGCACCCCGGAGGAGGCGGTGGAATTGGCCCGACAAATCGGCTATCCGGTGGTGCTGAAAATTCATTCCCCTCAGATCACCCATAAGACGGACGTCGGCGGGGTGGCCCTGAACATCAACTCCGACGACGGAGTGCGAACGGCTTTCCAGGAGATCATCCAACGGGCCCAACAGCGCCGTCCGGACGCCACCGTGATCGGCGTAACCGTACAGAAGCACATTACCCGCGGCAACGACGTGGAACTGATCATCGGCAGCAAAAAGGACCCGGTCTTCGGCGTGGTGATCATGGTGGGCATGGGCGGCGTGGCGGCCGAAGTGTTCCGGGATCGGGCCTTGGCCCTACCGCCGCTCAACGAATCCCTAGCCCGCCGGATGCTCGAATCGCTAAAATCCTGGCCGCTGCTGCGCGGCTATCGGGGCCGACCCGGCGTGAACATCGATCGACTCATCGAAATCCTGATGCGCTTTTCCTATCTGGTGGCCGACTATCCGGAAATCCGTGAAATCGACGTGAACCCTCTCCTGGTTACCCCGACGGATGCCATCGCCCTGGACGCCCGAGTCATCGTGGACCGGGACGTGATGGTTCATGGAGCCCGCCCCTACTCTCACCTGGCCATTCGGCCGTATCCGGAAGAATTCGTTACCCAGCGGACGCTCAAAGACGGCACGGTGGTTACCCTACGGCCGATCAAACCGGAAGACGAGCCGATGTGGCATGATCTTTTGGCCAACTGCTCCACGCAGTCGATCTGGTTCCGCTTCCGGTATCTGTTTAAGCAGACCACGCATGAAATGGCCACCCGCTATTGCTTTATCGACTACGACCGGGAGATCGGCATCGTGGCCGAAATCGAAGAAGAGGGCCAGAATAAGCTGATCGGCGTTGGCCGGTTGGTGGCCGACATGAACCACGAAGAGGCCGAGTACGCGGTCATCGTGGTGGATCGTTGGCATGGCCGGGGCTTGGGCGGCCTGCTGACGGATTACTGCCTGGAAGTAGCCCGCCGCTGGGGTGTCAAACGCGTTGTGGCCGAAACCACCAAAGATAACGCCCGGATGCTGGCCACCTTCCGGAACCGTGGCTTTGAGTTCATCGAACGACCGGACGAAGACGTCATCCTGGTCCGGAAAGAGGTAGCCTAAAGCCCGGGGGGCCTTTTCTCGAGAACTTCGCCGCTGAAGCAGGATCGGCCCGAAGGAAATCTCTGCTAGATAGGGAAAATCTCTTTATGTTTTGGGGCCGGTAAGCATCTGTTCTGCCCACCGGACGACCTGTTCGGCAAGAAAGACGGCTTGCCGATATTCTTCGGCAGTTACCGGGTCCGTCATGCCGGGATATCTGGTCTCAACGGCATAACTGGTCAGGATGGCGGCGTGTTGAATAGCTTCAGGGATGCGGAGGCCGTTTTTCTGAAGGCCAGTGAGCAACTCTTCCAGATCGTGGACGTAGCGAAAGCCCTGGCCTCGGGCAACATAGATCGCCTTCAGGGCTTTTTCTGCCGCCTGCTGGGCGTGAAAGCAGAGGTCTTCGTAGCAGCCGCCCGGCGGCAACGGGACTTTGGCCAGGGCTAAATCGGCCTTGGCCCGGGCTAACCACTGCTCTGGGGAACCGGGAATCGGATTACTGGGGGGCAACATACAGAGGGATCCCCTCTCGTAGCGCAGTGTAGATCACCAACGAAGGATTATTTCCATACTGCTGGACATCGCTTTCGGTAACCACCACAATATCTTTGGCAATTCCCAAACCATAAAGGCCCCGGTAAATTTTTTGTGCGGTCTGTCGCCGAGGCATGCCGTCGGGCATCACGATCAGGAGGTCCAGGTCGCTATGGGGCCCCATTTGGCCGCGGGCGGCAGAGCCGAACAAAATGATCCGTCGGGGATGGACCAGTTCCACGATCTGATGAATTAATGTATCCAACAGTTCTGGAGTCACCTGCCGACTCATTCGGAATGCCTCCGCTGCCGGGGCTAGGCGAACATTTTATTTTAGCCCGGTTGACCTTCCCATGGGTAGCCCGGCCGGTGGCAGCGGCAGCCTGCCCCTCCTGGAAAACTTCCCTCCACGGTCCTTTGGCAGGGCAAAAGTGTTGGGAAACAGTTGTCCTTGCTCCCCTGGCAGCCGATTGGCAACGGCTGATTGGCGGCCTTTCGGCAGCGAAGCTGGCGGATGTGGCCCTCACCGTACCGTAGACGTCTCGTCGGCGTCCTTTGCCTTTTCACTTGCCGGGCCCCCTCGTGTCATTCCCGTCCAAGCGGCAGTCCAGAAAGTAAAAACCGTCGTTTTAGCCGAATGAAACAACCGCCTCTCGCCTGGTGGGAGAGGCCGGCTGAGGCGAAACCGAAGCCGCCTGAAGGGTGTCATTCCCGCGAAAGCGGGAATCCAGAAAAGAAGTCCGGAGTAGCTAGGTTTCTGCTTTCGGGGGAATAAACCTGGACTGCTGCTTCCGCAGCCGTGACATCTCGGCCCCTTCATTCGGCTAAAGTGTTACGATTTTTCGTTCGCCCCCCATAGTCATGGAGGTTGGAAGATAGTACTTTTAGAATTTCTCGGCAAAAGGAGGGATTAGAAGCAGCCGACAGGGCCAGCCCCCGGACAGGGGGTTTTGACACTGGACAGGCCCTGGATTACAATAGGAAGTTTGGAAAAGGGGAGTGGATTGTTTCCTTAGACCCGGAGCGAGAGCGATGACGAAGGCTGAATTGGCAATTTTTAAGCAGAAGCTTCTTGCCTTGCGGGCACGGCTCCGTGGTGATGTACGGCAGATGGCCGATGCCGCCCTGAAGAAGAACCGGGAACCGGGCAATGGAGAGCTTTCCAGCATGCCCATCCACATGGCTGATCTGGGCAGCGACAATTTTGAACAAGAGTTTACCTTGAGCTTGCTCGAAAGCCAGGAAGAGATGTTGGCCCAGATCGAGGCGGCTTTAGAACGGATTGAAGATGGCATGTACGGAATTTGCGAAGAATGCGGAGCGAAGATTCCGAAGGCCCGGCTGAATGCCATCCCGTACACGACGCTGTGCGTCAAATGTGCGGCCGCACTAGAGGAAGAAGGTTATCGGCTGCCATGAAAAGGCCCTGGGGGCGGATTGCCCTGTTTGGCGTGCTTGCCACGGCAGGCTGTGCCGCCGATCTGCTTACTAAAAAATATATGTTCGACTGGTTAGGGATGCCGGGCCAGAGGCCGATCTGGTGGGTCTGGCCAGGGCTGTTCGGATTCCAAACCAGTCTGAATGAAGGGGCCGTTTTTGGGCTGGCCCAGGGTTGGGTGCATCTGTTTGGTCTGTTGGGCTTGATCGCGGTGGGGGCGGTGGTTTATTGGATGTTCTGGGGAGGGGGGACCAAGGATTGGTTACTGACGATCGCTTTAGGGCTTGCTATGGCCGGCATCCTGGGCAACCTCTACGACCGGTTGGGTTTGCCTGGATTGCGCTGGCATGACCTAGGCCCGCCGGAAAGAGTGGGCCAACGGGTGTATGCGGTGCGAGATTGGATTCTGGTGATGATCGGTCCTTTCCACTGGCCCAACTTCAACCTAGCCGATAGCTTCCTCGTCTGCGCTGCTGCCGTGTTTCTGCTGTATCTGGGGCGTCAAGCCAAGACCGTTTCCCCAGCTTCCGAGCCCACCGACTCCTTCGAAAAAGAGGGACTAGCGTGATTGGATGCACCGACGCCCATTCCCACAATCTGGAGATTTCTAGACGATGCTCGCCTTGACCCCTCGTATGGGCCTGGCCGGGGGGAGACACTCCAAACTGGCCTCTTGGCTTTCGGAACAAAATTCCCTTCGACGAATCCTGGCCGCCGGAGAAGCTAATACTGAACACAAATATCCTAAAAGGCCCTCGCCCTATCCTCCTCCAACAAACTCCGGTTTCTGAGGAATCTTCCATGTCTTGTCCTACGTCGGAGATTCAAACGAGGCTAGAGAGCGCGATTCAGTCGGCTCGAGCCGCCGGAAAATGGACGTTGCACTATTTCCGTCGGCGGGATTTGGCCGTGGAGCGAAAAACCGATAGCTCCCCGGTCACCATTGCCGACCGGGGGGCCGAAGAATTGCTCCGCCAACAGATTAGCCAGCAGTTTCCTCAGGATGGGATTTTGGGGGAAGAATTTCCCGAGCGGCCCGGCACCAGTGGTTTCCGCTGGATTCTGGACCCCATTGACGGCACCAAATCTTTTATTCATGGGGTGCCGTTGTACGGGACATTGGTTGGACTGGAGTATGAATCGGAGCCGGTGGCGGGGGTGATCTATATCCCGGCGTTGGACGAATGTCTCTGGGGGGCCAAGGGACAAGGCGCCTGGTATCAGCAAGCCGACGCCCCCCCGGAACCTGCTAAAGTGTCCACCTGCTCCCGACTTTCGGAAGCCCTGGTGGTTACCAGTGAAATTGCCAATTTCGATGCGATCGGCCGGTCTGAGGTCTTTGAGCATTTGAACCGGCAAGCCCGTCTGCTGCGAACCTGGGGCGATTGCTATGGGTATCTGATGGTGGCCACCGGTCGGGCCGAAGTGGCCATCGACCCCATCATGAACCTCTGGGATGCCGCAGCCCTGCTGCCCATCTTGCAAGAAGCGGGGGGTACGTTTACCGATTGGCAAGGCCGCCCAAGTGTCTGTTCCGGTCAAGGGGTCGCCACCAACGGGCTCCTGCTGGAAGAAGTCCTGGCCATCACCCGCTCCGCCAATCCCCAGCAGGATTAAATCCCTTGGCAACCAGACTTCCGGGACCGGAAAGCAATCTTATGGGACGGCCTTTTCTGCCGGGACAGCGTTGGCAGGCAGTTTTTCTTCCGGTCGAGAGGCAGGCGAGGGCTTTTCCTGGGTTTTAGAAGCCGGAGTGCCTAGCACGCCTTTCATGCCGGGCCAACCCAGCTTCTGCGTCCACACGATCCGGTTATCCCGCAAAAACCAGACCCGCAGTTGACCCGGTTGGGGATAATACCGGCCGGGAAGCTCCAAACATAGATGTGTCTCATCCGCTGCCCAGTGCTCCAACAACGGATAGATCACCGCGATGGCCGATTTGGTCCGCAGCCTAGGATCGGCCGGAATCTCCCGCACCACATACAAGCCGGGCCGACCTAAAACGAACCGATCCGCCACCAAATGCCACTGCAGCCCATCGGAGGAAAAAGATTCCTCCACCGGCACATCGGATGCCCGCAGCAGACACTCATAGCCTCGCTGCAAGAGTTTGCCGTTCCAATATCGTGTGCGGAAAAAAAGCGGCTGAATCCGTTCATCATCCACCTCGGTGAGGCTGAAAAACCGGACTTCCACGGAAGCCCGGCTATATTCCTTCCAAGGATAGCTAATCCGAAGCACCGGCGTTTTGGCAAAGGCATAAAAAAGTTCCAACCGGGCGGTGGGGCCCAGCTCAGAGAACGCCGCAGGCTTTCCCTCCCCATCGGGTTGTCCTGGGGAGGGGGTGGAAGGCAAACGGAACGAACCGGCTGGAGCGGCTCCAAATGCATCCCATTGCCCCAGAATCCCCAGACCTAACCCCATCATCCAGACACTCCACGGCCAAAACCTTTTCATCGCCGGTTCTCCTTGTGCTGACGGTGAAATTCTCTTTGCGGAGGCTGATATTTTCGTCGGAGGTTCTCGGAGGCGGTCCCGAGATTCCCATTTCACCGGGATGCCTGCCCGGACGGCCCCGAGCCCGACTACCTCTGGAGAATGCCAATTTTGTTTTCCCTAATTTTTTTCCTAGTTTGACTGTATCTGCCCGGCTGGCTCCTCCCAAGGGAGGGGGCCTGGGCTGGGGAGAGAGTTTAAACATAGAATCCAGTCGGGTCGGTTTTTATTCTATCCAGAATTTATCTAGATTTTCCAAATTGCCTAAACTCACATTGAATACGTCTATTCCCCGGCGAAAATTTGATCCGATTAGCCCCTCCATCTGGTAGGGCCCGGAGGGGAGATACAGTCAAACTAGACAATCAGATAACGGACCCCTCGCTAAGCTCCCCAAATGGTCCTCTGATTTTGCTTAGTCTCTTATTTTTAACAAAATTGCGTATCTTGTCTATATTTCCTAGTTCGAAGGGTAAGAAACCACAAATTGGTCTAGGAGACTTTCTGGATTTTTTTTAAGATGGGCTCCATTTCGGGGTGTCCGCTTTAGCGGCCCCAGCCAAACGGCCCCAAAATCCCTGGGACCGGCCGACCCAGGAAGGGGAAGCAGCCCATGACTGTTTGGAACCAAATCATGAACGGAATCAAAAATTTGGCGCTCATTTTGGTGGTCGTGGGAGTAGGGTATTTGGTCTATCAACATCTGTATGGGCCGGGCAAAACCACCGGACCAGCAACTCCCCAAGGTCCGGAACCCCCGACGCTGGAAATCCCAGGTCTGAATCGGCCCGGCCAATCCAAAACCGTTTCTCCTGCCGGATCGGGGGTTTCGGCTGGAACGCCGCGGGCAGTCCAGCCGACTTCCCAATTTCTCCCGGCCGGTCGCCCGCCGTCGGGCGCTGCGCTGCCTGATCCGGATCAAAAGAAATCGGCTCCTGAGAGTAGTTCCTCCAACCTGCCGGCACGCCCGGAACCAAAACCTTCCGGAGGGGCTTCCGGCACGGGCAATCTCGCCCCTCCGAGCGCACCCATCGCCCGTTCGGATTCCACCCCCAGGGACACCTCGGTGAAAACGATCGCTCCGGATTCCGACAAGGGCCATCCTTCGGGAAAACCCACCGACTCTTCGGCCCAGCAGGAGGCGGCTACCGTAAAACCGGAAGGTGCCGGGGCCAACCAAACGGCCACCCGGCCAGCCGACAACGAAATCCGGGAACAATTTATCAAGTGTATGCAAGTAGCCCATCAACTCCTTCAGCAGGGCTCATGGACTAACGTTCTGGCGCAACTCAGTCCCTGGTATCGGGATGCCAATCTCACCAAGGCGGAATCCGAGAAACTGACCGAGCTGCTCGACCGATTGGCCGGTAGTGTGATCTACTCCCGGGACCATCGTTTGGAGCCGCCCTACCGGGTCCGGCCGGGCGACAACCTGGTCCAGATTGCCCGCCAGTATCAGGTCACTTGGGAGCTGCTGGCCAAGATCAACGGCATTCCAGACCCCTATCGTTTAGATGGGGTGGAGGTGTTGAAAGTGCTTCGAGGGCCGTTCCATGCCCTGGTGGATTTAACCCATCGGGACATCACGCTGATGTTGGAATTCCGAGACCCTCAGGGCAATATCTCCCCGCTGTATGCCGGTCGATTTCCTATCCGGGCTATTTCCGGCGTCTCCGAGTTGGAAGGTCAGTATGAAGTGCTCCGCAAAGCCCCAGGCCCCCGGCTGCAGCAGCCCGGACCGCTCGCCCTGGAACTCTCCCAGCAGGTGATCATCCATGGGCCAGCCGATCCCCAGTCCCTCCCCAAAAGCCGCGCCACCATCGAACTGCCCGAAACCGATATGGAAGATATCTATGATATCTTGACCGTCGGTTCACGGGTGCTCATCCGGAAGTGATCCTCAGAGCGACTCCTCAAGTCCCTTGACGGTATCTACCGGAAGGAATTACCACCATCTGTTGGGTTTGAGCCGATTCTTACCCCCTACAAGTTGTGGGGGCTTGGCCGGGTAGAGACAGTCAAACGAATCAGAAACGTCCCGGCGAAGGGGCTGGCCCAACCCCCTGCTCCGCTTCCAGCCAATAGCTCCCCCCGGATGGACAAAAACTCCTCGAACCCATTCCTAGAGAACCGGCGGGCAAACCAGAAAAATCTCCCAGTGCTCCTCGGCTCCGAGGCAGGGCCACGCATCGGCCGGCCGATGGACTAGGGAAAGTGGGCCTGGAAAAGCAGACCGGCCTGGGCGGTGGGGCCCACCAAAGCTCCCCTTATTCTTTGACCCGCTCCACGTACTCGCCGGTGCGGGTGTCGATCTTGATTAGATCGCCGATTTCGATAAAGGCGGGCACCATAAACTCCGCCCCGGTTTCGACTTTGCAGGGTTTGGTCACATTGGTGGCCGTGTTGCCCCGGGCGCTAGGCTCGCAGTATTCGACCCGCAGCACCACATGATAGGGCGGGGTGATGCCGATGGGCGTGTTATTAAACAGGAGCACCTGGCAGAGCATCCCTTCTTTGAGGTATTTCCAGTTTCCTTCGACCACGTCGGCCGAGAGTTCATATTGTTCGTAGGTTTCGGCATTCATGAAGATGAATTGATCGCCTTGGCGATAGAGGAACTGGGCATCGACTTCTTCGACGTCGGCAGCTTCGAGGGTGTCGCCGCTTCGATAGGTGCGGTCGATGACGATATTGCGGATAAGATGCCGAAGTTTACATTTGTATAGTCCTTGCCCTTTCCCCGGCTTCACAAAATTGCACTCAATCATCAAGTACGGTTCGCCGTCAATCTGAACCTTCAATCCCTTGCGGAATTCACTCGTATTGTACGTAACCACGGAAACCGTCCTATCTGAAGAAGACCCACATCCTTTACCCATCGTCCGAGTGCTCTCGGAAAGGATTTCCGGCCGCCCGAAGCACAGAAAATCCCTCCGCTCGGAACCTCTCTACAGACCCTTCATCTTAACATCCTTCGCCGCCAATGTCTATGGGGATGTGCGGGAAGCTGCGAATGGCCCCGGAGCATCTCGGAAGCCCACCAAGAACCAAACCGCCCTTACCGACCACGAAGCTGGGATGCCCCCGGCGCATCTCGGACACCCACCCTATCGGCGGCTTGGCCTCGGAGGCTGTCCCGCATCTGCCCCGCGGCAGAGGCAGCCCCTCTATGTCATTCCTGCGTAAGCAGGAACCCAGTACGCCTTTCCCCTTTGCGGGAGAGGCCGGCGGTGCCTTTGGCACCGCCGGGTGAGGGGGGCCAAAGTGTCATTCCTGCGCAAGCAGGAATTCAGGAAACAAACACCTGGATTCCCACTTTCGTGGGAATGACACATAAGGTGTCATTCCTGCGCAAGCAGGAATCCAGGAAAAAACAACCGGATCCCCGCTTTCGCGGGAATGACACATAAACTGGATTCCCACTTTCGTCGGAATGACACATCAGGCCGCCCTCACTGGCCTGGCCTTCGGCCAGGCCACCCTCTTGCGCCAGGGAAGAAGGGATAAAGACGCCTCTCCCCTCGTGGGAGAGGCGGGATGCTTCATTCGCCTCCAGTGTTACCTGGCTGGTTACCAGGGTTCGGTCCGGAGGATTTCTCGGCGCCAGCCGGGTTCATGCACCGCCCAGGCTCGCACCCGAAGGCGATCGGAATAGTGCTGGTGATCCCGGCTTTCCCGGTGGGCGATTTGCCACGAGAGGGTTTCTGCCTCCGCCAGAGGGGGGACCCGGCCGAAGCGATTGGCCCGCCGCCAGGTAACCGTCCCCTGGTCAAAAATACTGATGACCACCGGTTCTTCCATGTCCAGCATACGGCGGGCGATTGTTTCATGGCTGGCCGTGGAGTATCGAATTTTCAAAGCCCGCAAATCCCAATCCAGCCTGCGCCCGTCTTGGCAAAACCAGGCGGTGGGCAGGAGGATACGGGCGGCCAGGTGATTGGCCATCCGCTCCCGCCATCCCGACAGGTCCTCATCCGCAAGCAGGCCCAGACGCTGGGCCGCTTGAGGAACCAGGTGTTCTCCCAATTCATGTGCGGCTGCCCAATATCGGCGTTCTGGCCGAGGGTGCCGCTGGAGGATCATCACAGCGGTCGAAGAGTTGCCTGCTTGGTGCCGAAAACGGACATACCGGCCCCGTTCCGGAAGCCGTCCGTCCCATACCACCCGAAGCCCCAACGCACGGGCAATCCGGAAGGGATCGACCGGCGGCTCATGGACCCGGCCAGCCTCCAACACCTCTTGGACCAGCGCGTCCAATACTTCCCCATACTCTTGCCAATCCACCGCTTCTAGCATGGGTCGCCCTCTCATGAATAAAATTTTATCTATCATTTTTGTATATAGTGTACACTTTATACTATAAGTTGGCAAGAGCTTCCCCCTTCTTTGCTGGGCTGATTTAGGATAGAATACCCCTATGGACCTACAACCAACCCCCACCATTCAACCGGCCAAGAGTTTCAAAGCCACCTGTTCGGTGGTAATGCTGGGCTGTCCGAAGAACCTGGTCGATACGGAACGGATGCTGGGGCTTTTATACTCGGCAGGGTACAAGCCGACCCCCCATCCGGAGGATGCCGATTTGGTGCTGATTACCACCTGCGCCTTTTTGGCCTCGGCCCGCCAAGAGGCCTACCAGGTCATCGAAGAGATGGTGGAGCTGAAACGGCAGGGCCGGATTCGGGGGGTGATCGTGGCCGGTTGCCTCCCCCAATGGGAGGGTCAAGCCCTGCTGGCCCGGTATCCGGAAGTGGATCATCTGTTAGGGGTGTTTGCCCGGGACGAGGTGGTCCAAGCCGCCGATCGGATTCTTGAGGGCCAGCCAGGCCCCCAATTTACCCAGCTTGCCCAGCCTGCCCAAGCGATGCAGGAATTAGGCCGGGTTCGGATTACCCTCCCCCATGTGGGGTATCTGAAAATTGCTGACGGCTGCGATCGGCAATGCTCCTTCTGCCTCATCCCCCAAATAAGGGGTACGTACCGAAGCAAACCCATCCCTCAGGTCCTTGCCGAGGCCCAGGAATTGGCCGATCACGGCGTGCAGGAGCTGATCCTTATTGCCCAGGACACCTCGGCTTATGGCCGAGACCTTGCCCAGGGCCGCTCGCTGCTGCCGGAACTGCTTCGGCAATTGGACCAATTGGAGGGCATTGGGTGGATTCGGCTGATGTATTTGTATCCGGTGGGGATCGGGCCGGAGCTGGTGGAAACCATAGCTTCAGCGCGCAAGGTCTTGCCTTATTTGGACTTACCGCTCCAGCACATTAGCGACCCCATTCTGGAACGGATGGATCGGCTGGTGGATCGGCGGCGGACGGAGGAGCTGCTGGATCGGCTTCGGCAAGGGATACCCCGATTGGTGCTTCGGACAACACTGATGGTGGGGTTTCCAGGAGAAACGGAAGCCCATTTTCAGGAGTTAATTCGTTTTGTGCAACAGCAGCGGTTTGAGCGTCTGGGAGTGTTTGCCTTTTCGCCGGAACCGGGGACTGTGGCGGCTCAGATGCCCGATCAGGTGCCCGAACCGGTCCGACAAAGCCGACGGAGCCGGTTGCTCCAGGTCCAACAGAAGATCGCTTTTGCCTATAATGAGGCCCAGATCGGCAAGCGGATGGAGGTGTTGATCGATCGGCAGGTGGCCGGGCAACCCCACGCTTGGGTGGGCCGAACCTACGCCGATGCCCCGGAAATCGACGCAGTGGTGTATGTTACCGGCCAAAATCTTCGACCAGGCCAAATAGTGCCCTGTGAAATTGTGGCCTTCCAAGGGTATGATCTAATAGGAGTGGCCCGGTAGGAGGCCTTGAGCTTGTGTTGGAACCCCCAAAGGGGTAAATTATCCCACCTAAAAGTAGCATCTCGGGACCCCCCGCCTGAACCGCTTCGGGCCGAACTTCCGAAGAGGTAACATTTTAGCTGAAGGAGGGGTACCACGAAGGACGGACGTTGGGTGCCCTTTTTATACGTCCCCAAGGCCCCATTCCCGGCGGCCCCCTCCCCTGGCCTGGCCGTTGGCCTCTCCTTCCCAGGGGAGAGGGGGTTTGCTTCATTCGGCTAAAGTGTTAGGTTGCCTTTAATTTGACTGTATCTGCCCGGCGGGCTCCTCCCAAGGGAGGGGGCCTGGGCGGGGCAGCCCGTTTCATCATGGAATCCAGTCCGGTCGGTTTTTATTCGAGGCAGAATTTATCTAGATTTTCCAAATGGCCTAAACTCCCATGGAGTGCGTCTCTTCCCCGGCGAAAAAGGGAAAAAGGCCGCTGGGTATTCCCTAAGGTACCTGTATCCGGCGGGAACTAGGAGCACCCTGTGGGATATTCGATCCGATGAACCCCTACAACTGGTAGAGGCCGGAGAGGGGCAGATACAGTCAAATTAAAAGCATCGGCCCCGGATATTTTGTACTCGATGTTCCATGACGAAGTTCATGCCTCCGGAAATCCCTCCCCTCATCTGGAACTTTCCGAACCTGTTGAGCGGGTTTCGGCTGGTTTTGGCGGTGGTGTTGTTTGTGGCTTTGGGGTTGGAGGAGTATTGGGTCAGTTTGGGGGTGTTTTTGATGGCCTGTGGGACGGATTGGCTCGACGGTTGGTATGCCCGGCGGTATGGGCAGATTACCTTTTTGGGCCGTATCCTGGACCCTTTTGCCGACAAGGTGATCATTTGCGGGGCATTTATTTTTCTTTTGGCTGCCCGGCCGTTGGTGGAAATGCCCTGGGGATTGCGCCCCTGGATGGTGGTGGTCATTGTGGCCCGGGAGATGTTTGTTACTGCACTGCGGAGTTTTTTGGAACAGCAGAGGGTGGATTTTTCGGCCAAGCGGAGCGGCAAATGGAAGATGTTCCTCCAGTCGGTGGCGATCACGGCCGCCCTGGCCTATCTGGCTTGGCCGGGCAGTCTAAAGGAAAACCCTTGCTTTACCTGGGCCGTGGTCCTCAGTCTCTGGGCTGCCGTAGTGCAGACGGTCCTCTCCGGTCTGCTCTATGCCCTACGGGCCTATTACCTTTTGACCTTCCCGACCCCCTTCCGACGATAGCCGCCCTAGGGGTGCCGTTTCTATTCATCCGGTCCCATTTTAGCCGAATGGGAAGATACTTTCGGCAGAACCTGCTACAAAGGTCCGATGGCTTGGAGGTATCCGCCGGAGATCGCCTCTGGGCGGACATGATACACGGGCCCCTCCATTCGGATAAAATGGTTCCATCTTCGCAAAACCAAAGGGACACCAACGTGGCCGAAAAATTATCATGGCCGGAGCATTTTAGGTTGACTGAATCTACCGGAAGTAATTACTACAATCTTGGCGGGTTCGGGCCAATTTTACCCCCTCCAAGTTGAGGGGCCTGCCGGGCCGATACAGTCAAATTAGCCGAAGGGAGGGGCGTGCTTGGCAGGCGCAAAAACGCGGTCCAGACACCTCCAAGGGGCCGGACCTCCGAAGCAGGTCTCTGCAAGGGTTTTTCCATTCGGCTAACATGTTACCCATTGGCGAAGATCCATCCGCTGCCTCTCTCTACCGAGAGCCATTGCCTCCATCGGGGCAGTTTCGCCGAGTTACATCTCCTATAAGTGGTGGGAGCCCGGCCGGTTGGATACCGTGAAATTCGCAAGAGTTGTTTGATGGAACCGACGCCGACTCAACTGGTCCTATTTTTTGTCGGGCTTGCAGGAGCCTTGGTGCTCAGTGGGGTTCTGCTGAGCCGGCTATGGAAGCAATATTCCGAAGGCCGAGATGTCGTGCCCTATCGGCCTCGTCGGCCTGTGCCTTGGCAGGGGTGGCATGTGGTGGGGGTGGGGTTGTTGTTTATTTTGGCTCCCAGCGTGGTTCATTGGGTCTGGCAAACGGCCAAGCTTCCTATTCCGGTGGTTGAAGTGGGGCCAGAGATACCGGAGCATGAAAAAAAGACTACCCTAGCCAATGCCCCTGGCCGAGAGCCTGTCGGCCAAGACTCTTCCGGCCAACAGCCCCAGGAAGACCTAGGCCATCAGGTGGAACAGCTTCTTCGGCAAACCCGGGGGATGGGCGTTTGGCTGGCGGTGGTGCTGGTGACGTTGGTGGCGGCTCCGGTGGTGGAGGAATGGGTTTTCCGGGCGGTATTGCAAGGCTGGTTGGAGAAGTGGGAACGCAGGGTGGTTCGGGCGATCCGGTCGGTGCAGAGGGCCGCCATCCAGAGAGGAATTATTCCCTACTCCGACCGGCCGGTCCGAATCGGTTGGCCGAGGGTCCGATGGTTGGGATGGGGGCCAGTGGTATTTAGTTCTCTTATCTTTGCCGGGCTGCATTTTCGCACCGCTGGGCCAACCGCCCCTCCGGAAGAACTGCTCAGGATCCTCCTCTGTCAGGGACTGGGCAACCTGGTCTGCCTCGTTGGGGGAGGGGCCTTCTTGATGCTCGGATCAGGGGCCAGACCCGCGGATTTCGGCCTCGGTGGGGCGGAAGCCTGGAAAGATATCCGCCGCGGCCTGATGGCCTATCTCGTGGTGATCGGGCCGGTCTATCTGGCGATGATCCTGACGAAGGTGGTGCTGATGTTGCTGGGGGCGGCGCAGATTGCCCCGGATCCGGTGCCGCTGTTTGTGCTTGCCTTGGTTTTAGGTGGGCTATATTTTCGTACCCACAGTCTCTTGGCTTGTATAATTTTACACATAGCCTTTAACGCCACGGGCCTGGCCCTCTTCTTGCTTTTTTGGCCGGGGTAAGGCCTCCTCCTACGGCTAGGGGTGTGTTTCAGACCTCGGCCCTTTTCCCGCCGGTAGCGTTGCGGGGAGATCACCATCGGGCAGAAGGGTTCCTTCCGGCAGAGTAGGCCCCTCCGGCTGCGGGAGTTTTTGCGGCGGGATAGGCCTTTCCGGCGGAGTCGGACTTTCCGGCAAGGTAAGCTCTTCCTGTGGAGTAAGCTCTTCCGACGGGGTAGGCCCTTCCGGCGAAGGGAACCCGTTGGGCAAGCTCCGCCCTTCCGATGGAGGCAGCCCTTCCGGCTGCGGAAGTTTTTGCGGCGGAGTCAGCCCTTCCGGCGAAAGGAATCCTTTCGGCGGAGTGGGATTTTGGCCGGGGGCGTATTGGGCCACCATCTGGAGCAGTTTCGCCTGGGGTATGGGTTTACTCATGTAGTCGTTGCAGCCGGCCTGGAGGCATTTTTGGCGGTCTTCGCTCATGGCGTGGGCGGTCAGGGCGATGATAGGGCCGGGGTAGCCTTCGGCTCGGAGTTGTTGGACGGCTGAGTACCCGTCCATGACCGGCATCTGCATATCCATCAGGATCAGATCGAAAGGTTGGCCTTCCTGGTGGGCCTGGAGCGCGGTTTGGACGGCGGCTTGGCCATGTTCGACCACCGTAACCTCAGCCCCGGCTTTCCGCAGGATGAGGCAGAAGAGGCGTTGGTTTTCCACGGCGTCCTCGGCCAACAGTATCCGACAGCCCGCCAGGATCGGACCGGAACCTATCGCTGTGCCCTCTTCGGATACTGCAGGGAGTGGGGGCTTGGGGGTGAAACTGGCTTCCTGCTGGCGGAGGTTTTCCGACTCGCTTTTATCGTCGTTCTTATCCTGCTCGGAAGAGGGGGGAGATGGTTCGGAGGCCGATTCTACCGGCGGAGGGCTGAGCGGCAGAGTGAGCCGAAAATGGGAGCCGACGCCCGGTTCGCTTCGCACCAGGCAAAGTTCGCCGCCGAGCAGTTCGGCCAGGCGTCGGCTGATGGCCAGCCCCAGCCCGGTGCCACCGTATTTGCGCGTGACACTGGAATCTCCTTGCGAGAACGGCTGGAAGATGCGGGCGGCCTGTTCGGGCGTCATCCCGATGCCCGTATCGATGACGTCCCATTGCAGGCTGGCCGGTTCCCCAATCGCATGCACCACCATCTGGACCGAGCCGACTTCGGTAAATTTGACGGCATTGCCCACCAGATTCACCAAAATCTGCCGAAGCCGGACCGGATCCGTCCAGAGCCGCTCGGGCAGATTGGAAGCGCACTGGAGGGTCAGTTGGATACCTTTTTCCTCAGCCCGAACTTGCAGGAGTTCTTGGACCTCGGTGGCAATTTGCCGCGGGTTGCAACAGGTCCGATGAATCTTTAATTTGCCGGCCTCGATCTTCGACAGGTCCAAAATGTCATCCAGCAGTTGGAGCAGATATTGGCCGTTGCGCAGGATGGTTTGGAGGTACTCTTTTCGTGGGGATTCGGACACCTCGCTTAATAGCAATTCCGTATAGCCGAGGATGGCGGTCATCGGGGTGCGAATTTCGTGGCTCATATTGGCCAGGAATTCACTCTTGGCCCGTGCGGCGGATTCGGCCAAGTGGACAAATTCTTTCAGCACCCGGTTGGTGGTTTCCAGGGCCTCGGCGTAACGCTGAAGTTCTTGTTGCTGCCGGACCAGAGAGTCCAGGTTTTGGCTGTTCCAGAGGGCGATGGCGGCCATGTCGGCCAGGGCCGAGGCAATCCGGGCGTCTTCCAGCGTAAAGTCGCCGGGCTTATTCCCCAGGGCCATCAGGCCCAGTACCTTCCCCTCCACCATCAACGGCACGATCATGACATTGTGGAGCCGGATATGACCAGGCGGCAAAAGCTCGGCCCAGGGGCTTTCGGCAAACTGATTTTCCCAGACCGGCACCCGGCTCTCATAGGCCAATTTCCGTATTCCCCGCAGCGGCATGGGCAGAGGATTCTGGATGGTGCAGGGGTAAGGCCCGGTATCCATGTAAGCAATTTCTGTTTGCTCACCGTTTTGGTTGACCAGGGCGATGTAGGCCGCTGTGGCGCCAACCCGTTCTTTGCAGATGGTGCAAATGCGCTGGGCTGCCTCTTGGAACTGTCGATGGTGCAAAACCGCTTTGGCCGCCTCCAACAAGGCTGCCGTTTCCGCCTGATGTCGAAGGGCCAGCTCCAAGGTGTGTTGGAGTTCTTGTTCGGCTTGTTTTCGGGCGGTGATGTCTTGGAAGGCAGCCACGGCATACCACTGGCCAGCCAACTGGATGGGCTGAATCCGCCAATACACCCACACCGGCCGAATCTGCCCCTGCTTTTCCAATTCCAGCCGGGCTTCTTCCAGTTCTTGCGGTTGATGGCTGAGCAAGGCCCGTAGCAAGGTCTGTCGGACCGCACACTGCGGGCAATGTTCCGAAGAGCCGCATCCTTTTGCCGACTGTCGGGCATGCACGCATCCGAAGGCGTTTCCCGGCTGAGAGCGAAGGGCCTGATGTGGCTGGAGGCCAAAATAATCGGCGGCAACCTGGTTCAGTTGGAGGATATTTCCCTGGCCGTCGAAGACCAGCAGCCCGACTGGCGAGGCCTCGAAGATCGCCTCCAATTTGCTCCGTTCGGTCTGAAGGGCCTGTTGGGCTTGTTGATGCTCCAAGTAATCGCCTAAAAACCGGGCGACACCTTCTACGAGTTGTTGTTCATAAGGCAACAAAAAGCCCCGGGGTTCTTTATAGAAGACCAGGATGCGGCCGCACTTCTCTTGGTCCACCTGGATGGCGGCTTGCAGCAGGTCTGTAGGATTTTCCGGCAATTGGGGCGGCACGTCGGCAGGCGCTTGGGGATCGGCCGGATACCATCGGCCCGCCAGTTCCACATAGACCTGGGCTAGCTCCGGCCATTGCATCCCCTCGGCCAATCGGGCCGCCGCCTGCCGACAAAGCGATTCCTCTTCCCATCGGCCGTCCAATAGGTCCCGGATCCGATGCAGACAACCCAGCTCCTTTAATCGTTCCCGCAGGGTATGTTTGAGATGATATTCTTTGCTCACGTCATGGAAGACCAGCACCGCGCCGAGCACCTGGCCGGTTTGCTCCCGAATCGGGGCGCAGGTGTCGGCGATCTGGCGCTGCGAACCATCTCGGCCGATCAAGGTGGTGTCGTTGGACAGTTCCACCACCTGTCCGGTTTGCAGCGCCTGGTGAACCGGGTTGGGCGCTTCTTGGCCGGTAGAGGCTTGGACGATCCGAAAGACCTCTTGGATCGGTTTGCCCAGGGCTTCTGCCGTCGTCCAGCCGGTCATCCGCTCGGCGGCCGGATTCATATCGACTACGCAGCCCTGCGGGTCCGTGCTGATCACCCCGTCGCCGATCGAATGTAAGGTGGCGGCAAACCATTGCCGCTGCTGGCTGAGGTCGGTAAAGGCTTTGCGGAGTTGGCCTTCGGCCAAGCGGGTAACCGTAGCTAGGAAAATCAACAACCCGCACCCAAACACCACCCCCAGAGATGCCGAAAGCCAAAGTCCCTTTCTGGCCAAATCCACCCTCGCAGTAACGTCGTTGAGCACAAGGAGATAACCCACTTTTTGGCCCATGCCATTCCGCAAGACGATCCCCCCTACCTCCCAGATCTGTGGGCCGCTTTCCACCCGAAACACCTCCTCCACGCCAAACGGCCTGCCGGACTGAAATCGCCGATGGATTTCCCCCGGCAATTCCGGCAGACCTTGGTAGGCAATCACCACGTGCGGATATGTTTCCCATTGCCCGTGATAGCCGAACATCTGTCGGCCATGTTCAAAGCGTTCCTGTGTCAGGTAGGTTTTATCAAAGGCCAGGATAATCTGGGCGTTCAAATTTCTTTGGATGGCTTCGGCCAGGTCTTTCAGGTGGATACCCAGGCAGAGGTATCCATCCTGTTTGCCGCCGTACCGCCAGGGCCAGACGTATCGAAGGGTAAAGTCTCCTACCTTGCCCACGTCCACCCCATAGGCGGGTTCTCCCGTCCTCATGGCCGTCCGCAAGGCACCCATCTGAATCGAGTCCCCATAATCTTCTGGCCGATGGCACCGGAAAAAGCAAACCCCTTCCGGCGTCACAAAATAGAGATGGCTCACATGAAAGGCTTCCCTCAGCCGCTCAAACAACGCGCCGCTCAACCGCTGCAAGCCCTCTCGGTCCCGACGACGCCACGTCAACCAAAGATCAAAATTCTCCGACAGATCTTGCGCGAGGGCTTGGAGCACTTTCGCTTTGGTCCTTACGATCTCTTCCCATTCCATGTGGGTTTGCATGATCAGCCGGTGCGTCGTCCCGCCGTCAGTTTCTTTCCAGAGGCTCCTTTTCCACACCAACCAATAAAGAAAGCAAAAAACGACGGCTAGCGCCATCGGCCAAAAAATCCACGTGCGAATTCGCATCGGCCCTTGCAACTTACGCCGACGTATCCATTGCACTGTCGCCGTACTGCCCAGGACGCCCAATAGCGCCAGGCCGGTGGTCAGCCAGGTTTTGGCCGACCAGGCCCGCAGCATCCGCTGCCAATCCTCGGCCAAAAGGTCCATACCGACCACTAGAACCACCTGCTCGTTTTCCGGCAGCACCACCGGTGCAAATGCGGATACAAATGTTCCATATTCATATGTATAAGGACCGATCACCTTCGGCTGTTTCTGCCGGAAGACCTCCACCAATCCTTCGGGCGGCTGCTCGTACCGGGTGCCCGGCGGCCCAGCCATCGGGTCGTCTTCCCGGTAGGTTTCCGGCCCAAAGCGCAGTTGGCCTTCCCGCAGGGCCAGGGTATAAATCCCCCGACAAACCACCCCCTGCGAGGCCTCCAAGAGCCGTTCCCGGATTACCTCAAACGCCGGGCTTCCTTTGTCCGCCGAACTGAACGTCAGCTTCTGCCCCAGATACGGGTCCACACTGCCGGCGATAGAAACGACCTGCCGCAGCAACCCCTCTTGCAGTTCGATCTGGTAGGCCTGCCGTTGCAAGTGGGCCGTCCACAACCCGATCCCCACAACGGCCCCTAACCCCACCAAGAATAACAGCCGCCCCCAGAACGTAGAACTCTTGGCCGTTGGGGCGGCAGAGTGCTCCCTATCCATTCCGTTGCTCCGATTTCTACCCATACCTAATGGAGGGGCACGCTTGTCGTGCCCCCCGCACCTGACAAGCAGATCCCTCCACGCTTGTCGTGCCCGTCGGACCTGGCTCCTTTTTCTCTGCCCCGGTCCTGGTCCCCGCATCCTCTTGATGCGGGGACCAGGATAGCACGGTTGGGGACATCCGTGATGGGGAAGGTTGGGGTGTATCCTGATTCCCCTCTCCCCTGGCGGGAGAGGGTGGCCTGGCCGGAGGCAACGCCGAAGGCCAGGCCGGGTGAGGGGGAATTCCCCCACGTTATCGGCCAGCGCCCACGTTGAACTGGCCCACCAGGTCGCGCAGGGCCGCCGCCTGCGAGCCGAGCTCTTCGCTCGAGGAGGCCATCTGTTCGCTGCCTGCGGCGGCTTGTTCGGTAACCTGGGCGATGTTTTGGATCGCCTTGGACACCTCTTGGGCCGTGGCCGCCTGTTGGACGGCCGCCGTGGCGATCTCGGATATCTTGGCTGCCGTGGCCTCGGCCGCCTGGATGATCTGTTTGAGGGCCTCGCCGGTCCGATCGCTCAGTTGGACGCCCTCTTCGACGCGTTTGGTGGATTCTTTGATCAGGGCGGAGATTTCGCCGGCGGCCTTGTTGCTCCGCTCGGCAAGTTTCCGCACTTCGTCGGCCACGACGGCAAAGCCCATGCCGTGTTCGCCCGCTCGGGCCGCCTCGATGGCCGCATTCAGCGCCAGTAGGTTGGTCTGGCTGGCAATCTCGGAAATGACCTGGATGATCTCGCTGATCTGCTGGGAGCTGGTGCGGATCAGCTCCATGGCTTCCATGGATTTTTGCACCGCGGTGCCGCCTTCCTGGGCCAAGCGGTTGGCCTCGCTGGCTACCTTGACGGCCGTGTTGGCGTTTTCCTTGACCGCCTCGACGCTCCGGGCCAACTCCTCGATGGCCGCGGTCATCTGCTCGACGCTGGAGCTTTGCGTCTGGGCCCCGGCAGCCAGAGTTTGCGAGCTCTCGGCAATCACCCGGGCGCCCTCAGCAAACTGATTGGCGCTTTCTTGCAGTTGGGTGAGAGCGTCCCGCATGTTCCCCACGACCGTATTGACGTTATCCCGCAACTGTCCGTACAGCCCCGGATAACTGGTTTCCACGGTCTTGGAGAAATCTTTGCGGGCCATCCGCTGCAAGACCTCGCTGATGTCGCGGATTGGCCGGACAAAACCCTCCAACGTCTTGTTCATACCGTGGAGGATTTCCCGGTATTTGCCGTGGGCCTTCGTCTCGTCGGTCCGAGCGTCCAGATTGCCCTGCTCGGCCGCCTGGGCCAACGTGAGGCCTTCGGCCACCAAGTGATTGATCGCATCAATGCACTGGTTAAGGTTGTTTTTGATCAGGTTGAAATCGCCTTGCCAGACGGCGGTGATCTTTTCCGGGATGTCGCCCTTGGCAATCCGATCGATATACTCGGCGGCCATTTTCAACGGGGTGATCACTGCATCGAGCATGGCATTGAAGCCCTCGATGATGGGCCGGAATTCCTGGCTCACCAGTTTCACATCCCCGCGGGTTTGCAGTTGCCCGGCGGTGGCCGCCTCGGTCAGCCGTTGTGCTTCGCCTACCAAGGCCCGCAGCACGCCGGAAATGGCCCGGGCCAAAAAGATCCCGAAGGCCACCATGACCACCGCACCGACAACAATGGCGCCGACCATCAGTCGCTTGCTCCAGGCGGCATCCGCCTCGGCTTGTTGCTTGGCCTCCTCGGCGGCCTGAGTGCCCATCTGGACCAACTTGTCTAAAATTTCGATGGCCTTCATTTGGCTAGCGCGGCAAACCACTACGGCCTGGTGCTCAACTTCTTTGGCCAGCTCGACCGCCTTCTCGATCACCTGGCCGATCTTGGCCAGTTCGGCGCAGGTGGTCTCGGCGTTGGGAATCATCACTTCTTGATACACTTTGCGGGCTTCGTCCTTTTTCCCTTGGGCGACTAACTGCTTGATTTCCTTGACCGCGGCATGGAATTTTTGATGAAAGCCGTCGGCAGAACGAACAATGGCCTCGATTTCTGGATTTTCGATTTTGGTCGTAGCCCGCCATCGGCCATAAGGACAGGTCGTATGATCCTCGCCGCCCTCAAAGGTCTTGCCCTCCAGGAGCAGAAGACTCACATTATGGAACAGTTTGTAATGCGCCTGTTGGATGTCCTTTAAGGTAAGCAGCATCCGTTCGGGGTTTTCCAACTTATAGGCGTCCAGTTGCTCGACGAGTTGGAAGAACTTGTTGTTGTCCTGGTGCCATTGCTGCCAGGCCGTTTGGAGTTGTTGCCAAAGCTCCTGCTCTTGCGGGGTCTTGGGCAGGGAGTCGTAGGTTTTCCAGGCCTCTTCGGACATCTGGCGGGCCTTGGCCACGTTGTCCATCTGCCGCTTGCCGCGGATATCGGCACTGAGATTAAGATTCAGAATCGTGCGCTGGGCGGCTTTGATCTGCTCGGCGCCGAGTTGGAGGGTTTTCAGGGCCTCCACGCCCTCCAGCCGGACATCCGCCATGTCATGGAGGCTACCATCCAAGGAACTGATGCCACGGTAGCCGACCACGCCGACTACAATCGCCACCACCACAGCAAAACCAAACCCGACCAGAATCTTCGTTCCGGTCTTCATCTGAGAAAACCACTGCGTCATCACAGACTCCTTAAAAGTTGGGGACCAAA
>Ga0308395_1000235_pt1 | contig 48267 bp, 40 predicted proteins | sample Hotspr20SampleP4_FD_202097 | JGI IMG/M metagenome (GOLD analysis project Ga0308395, IMG submission 202097) | Hot spring phototrophic mat microbial communities from Mushroom Spring, Yellowstone National Park, Wyoming, United States - 20050930_P4 ... | reverse complement strand
TGACGACGAGGGGAAACTCTTCAAGATAAAGCTCAGTGGCCTCACGCAGATTGGCCAGAGCTTCCTCGACCGTTTCGCCCTGGGTTGTCGTTCCTGTTTCCGGGTTGTAAGCGACATAACCCCCTTCAGGGGCAGGCGTCAAAACGGCAGATAGCTCCATACGCTTCTCCCGGTGAAATGAGGCGATGCCTAACGTGAAAGCTCAGGGGCGCGCCACTTGCGGCGCGTCCCTTGGAGCGCAGTGTTAGCTTTGATCGCCTTCAATAATGCTGAGAGCTTGACGACGAAACTCAAGGGGAGCCGCTATACCGGGAATTGGTGTCCGAACACCACCCGTACCGTTAATAACTACTGTACCAAAATTGAGAATCCGCCCGATGATGCCCTGCTCTACATGAAAACTCTCGACGTTCTTGTGCAGTAGCTCAACAGTGCTGCGCCGAATGAAGCCAAATTTGGCGATAACGCGTTTATTGGTAATGGCAAGTTCGGTAGAAAAGGCATGAACCCAAGCCTTGAGGAGCAACACGAGACCGCCAACCAATAGTAGCCAACCATACGTGATCGAAGCGATAGTCAGCAGACCAACTATAGTAAGGAGGGCTCCTGGAACATAGACCCACCAGTGGACTTGACCCGTAGCAATAACTTGCTCATTGGGCATTAGATTCGCTTGAACGTAACTCATAAAGTTCTCCTTTTGTGTGGTGATTGAAGAAAGCTAACGTGAAAGCTCAGGGGCGCGGAGCCAGCTTGCCGGCGGAGCGTCCCACTGGAGCGGGATGTTAGAGCGGCTATAGCCACAGTGGGAAGCTGCAAAACGCGCAGAAGCGGATCGTTTTCCGATTGCCAAAGGGCTTTCGAATCAACGATTATAGCCTTCTTCCGCGATTGTGCAACACCTTTTCTATAGCGTATAACAAAGCGCGCGCACCTTGGGAGGCCTTGTGGCAAGAGGTCGAGGTGTTACCGCACAGGCATGCGGCGAATCTGACGCTAGACTGCGCGCTAAAAGCGTATGCTCGGCTGCAATCCCCTAGTCACCGCGCTATAATGCGTTTTACCTTGATGCGCGCCAAGCGTCGCCAAACCGATCCGATTTGCTGGTTTTCCCCGCCTCTTCCTATTGGCAAGGCTACCGCGCTGCTGCCGACCCGGCTGTAACCGCAGCGCTTTTGCCATTTCGCAATCGATGCCGCGGCTCTGTCTGGGTTGTCACAAGCGGAGAGGCGGGAATGCGCGCGCAGGCCCTCGGCCTTGCCGAAGCGCTTGGTCTTCCGTACTGCGAATGGTCCTTTACCCTTGCCTTGCCGTGGCGCGCCCTCCCCCCTTCCCCTACCCTTGCTGCTTGGCGGTTGCAGGTGCCCCTTGCCGGACCTAAGCGTTGCGATTCCGTGCAGGGCTGGTGGTCGCCGCTCGTTGCCCGCCTGGCCACCCCGCCGGGAAGGGCTGCCGCCGTCGCCCCCGATGCGCTTACCCTCCCCCCCTTGGTCCCAATGAAAGAGCGCGAACCGATTGCCCCTCCTGAACTCATCGTCGCCACGGGGCGACGGGTCATCGCCCTGGCCTTATGGCTCAAGGAGCGTGCTCCCACCCACCCTGCCGTGCTCTATGTGCAAGACCCTCGCACGTTGCGGCGTTCTTTCGACCACTGTTTTATCCCTGCCCACGATCCTGGTCGCGGCCCCAATGTCACCACAACCCCTCTCGTTTTTCACCGCGTCACCCCAGAGCGACTGGCGGCAGCAGCAGCACAGTGGCAGCCCCTATGGGCCTCCTACCCCAAGCCGTGGTGGGGGTTAATTGTCGGCGGCCCCAGCCGGTCGGTTGCTTGGCATCCCGAAACAGCACAAGCGGCCATCACCGCCTGGATTGCTGCTGCCCGCACCGCTGGCGCCACCCTCTTTGCCACAACGGCGCGGCGCACCCCAGCCCCCCTTACCCGCTGGCTCAGAGAAATGGTGGCCCGGCTTCTGCCGCAAAGCCCCCCTCCTTACACAGGGGTAGGGGAAAACCCCTACATGGCGATCCTGGCGCTCACTGAGCGGCGCGCCGTCACCAGCGATTCGGTCTCGATGCTCTCCGAAACCGTTGCCGCGCCTGGCTTATCGTTTCGCCTTGAAGTCGGGCGCTACCGCCCGCGTCTGCAGCAATTTCACGCCATCTGGACCAACGGTCCCGTTTCTGCGCGATGAACCGGGCTACCAACACTGCTTGGCTAGCAGAACGAATCGCTAACCCTTGGCTTTGCGCCTGCCGCCCGGAGCCGCCGCCAGGCAACAGGTCACAGCTGACGTTCGAACCAAGCAATCGATTCGACGTGGCCAGTATGGGGGAACATGTTGGCCACCCCTGCTGCCCGCAACTGATAGCCATGCTCATGGACAAGCACGGCTGCATCGCGGGCAAGCGTCCCCGGATGACACGAGACATAGACGATGCGCTGCGGTGCCACTGCCGGCGTAATGGCCTTGACCAAGGCAATCGCCCCGTCGCGCGGTGGGTCGACCAGCCACTTGTCGAAGCGGCCAAACGCCGCCAGCGCTTCGGGGGTCATCTCGAACAGGTTGGCCGCATGAAAAGTGCATCGATCGCCCAACCCATGCGCCGCGGCCAGCGCCTGGGCGCGCGCACTCATCGCCTCCGACCCCTCCACCCCGACCACCTCGGCTCCCAGTCGCGCCATAGGGAGGGCAAAGTTGCCCAAACCACTAAACCAGTCGGCCACGCGCTCGCCAGGCTTGGGCGCCAGCAGCGTCATCGCCCGGCGCACCAGCACCCGGTTCATTGCGGGGTTCACCTGAGTAAAATCGCTCGGCCGAAACGTCAGCGCCACGTCAAATTCGGGGTGGCGGTACGCCAGCGTGCGCTCATCGTTTGCCCGCAACGGCTGCTGCGTCTCTGGTCCGCCTGGCTGTACCCAAACGGCCACCTGATAGCGGTCGGCAAATGCAGCAAGCCGTGCCTCGTCGCCAACGGTAAGGGGCACCAGGTGGCGAAAAACCAAGACTACTGCCTGGTCGTCCCCCACTGCCAATTCGATCTGCGGCACCCGGTCAGGGCAGAAGAGACTGCCGATTACTTCGCGCAGCACCGGCAGCAGCGCCGAGACCTGCGGCGGCAGCACCGCGCATGAGGTCATATCGGCCAGAAAACTTGAATGCCGCTCACGAAAGCCAACCAGTACCCCACCCTTCTTGGGCACCAGCCGCGCGCCGATTCGCGCCCGGTGGCGATAGCCCCAATAAGGGCCATGCAGCGGCGGCAAGATCTGCGCCGGACGCACCCGGGCGATGTGCCAGAGCATCTCTTCCAGCACCCGCTGCTTGGCAGCCACCTGGGCACCCGCGTCGAAGTGCTGCACCGCGCAGCCGCCGCAATAGCCGAAATGGGGGCAGCTCGGCCTTACCCGCCAGGGGGAGGGACGGTTGACAGCGACGAGCTCGGCCAGCGCGTAGCTTGGCCGCTCGCGGGTGCGGACGAAACGGACCATCTCACCGGGAAGGCCCCCAGCAACAAAGACGACCTTGCCGTCGACGTGGGTCACCCCCCGCCCCTCTAGGTCGAGCGCAGTGATCACCCCTTCTTCGACCGCTCTGCTGCCCTTACCCACTCTAACGCAGCTCGTCAAAAAGCATCTGCAGAATCTGTTTGGCGGTGGCGCTGGTATCGACTGCCCCTTGGTCGGTCTGCACCGTCACCCGGCTGCTCGACCCCGCTGCGGTCACCACCAGGCGGTACTCGGTGTTGGGTTTGGGCTTATCCTCGCGGCGCCAGAAGGCTAGCCGCGACCAAAAACCCCTCTCCTGCCCGTCGGTCAGCGCTGGGTCGTCGTAGCGCACCCGGTATTCGCCGCTGCGGCTGTTGCGCTCAAGCACCGAAAAGCCCAAGCGATCGAGCGCCAGCCCCACCCGGCGCCACGCCCGGTCGAAACCGTCGCGCACCTCGAGCTCGGCCCGCGTGCCGTCGACCACCAGCACAGCGCGATCCTCGCTTTTTGCTTGGGCCAGCGCTGCTTTCGCCTGCTGCTCCTGGGCTCCGAGAAAGACCATCAGGCGGCGCAGCATCTCCGCCTCCAGCTCCGGGTCGGGCGGACGCGGCTGCCAGACGGTCTGATCTTTCTGCTGCGAGGTATACACTTCGACCATACCGCGGTGGGCGATATAGATCTCCACCTCGCCGGGTCCCTTTCCCGGCTCGATGCGCGTGCGGAACTTGTCGCGCTCACCGGTGGAAAAGAGCGAATCGAGCACCTTGCCCAATGTGCGGCGGATGATGTCATCGGGAATCTTGGCGCGATTCTCTGCCCAGTCGGTCTCCATCACCCCCAGGTCGGGCCGCTCGAGTGCCAGCGTGAACCCCAACTGCTGCCAGAAGGCCCTCAACTTAGGCCACACCTCATCGGCAGAAGCAGCAACCACCAGCCAGCGGGTGTCGCCCGCCCGTTCGATCCGCATCCCCGGCTGTTCCGGCAGCACCGCCGGAGCAACGCCGGCTTTGGGGGCCTGCCGTTCGCTCTGATAGGCCAAGTAAGAGGCGGTGCCGCGCTGCGGCAGGGCAAACCGCTCCCCTTGCGCCGGATTGACCAGGTCGGGTGGCACCTCAAGCGGTTTCTCAAGCCGCCGTTCGCTTCTATAGTCGATCTCCGACTGCTTGGCCAGCCACTCGTTGGGCGAAAACGAGCAGCCGGCAGCCGCAAGTGCAGCCAAAAGCGGTACTACCTGACCCATTACCACTGGACCACGCCCACCGTGCCCAGTCGATCCCCTCTTTTGATTACGCATGGCCCGACTCCTTACCGATGACGATCCCCGCGCGTTCCATCGCCGCCCGCACCACGGGGGCGTTGGCCGCGCTCAATGGCGTTAGCGGCAACCGAATCCCTTCAGCGATCTTGCCCATCTGCGTCAGCGCCCACTTGACCGGAATCGGGTTCGCTTCGCAAAAGAGCGCCCGATGCAACCCCAGGAGCCGCCGGTTGATCGCGTTGGCTGCAGCCACCTCCCCAGCCAGAGCAGCCTGGCACAGCTCGTGCATGGCGCGCGGCGCAACGTTGGCGGTTACCGAGATCACCCCCTTGCCGCCAAGGAGTAAGAAGGGGAGCGCCGTCAGGTCATCTCCGCTATAACAGAGAAAATGGTCAGGAACCCGCTCAAAAAGGTCGTAGGCACGGTCGATATTGCCAGTGGCATCCTTGATCCCGACGATGTTGGGAATCTGGGCAAGTCGTACCACCGTATCGTTACTAAGGTCGGCCACCGTCCGCCCTGGGACGTTGTAAAGGATCATCGGCAGGTCGACCGCCTCGGCAACCGCGCGGAAGTGGCGGTAGAGCCCCTCCTGTGTCGGTTTGTTGTAATAGGGTACCACCGAAAGATGGGCGTTGGCCCCCACCCTGGCCGCCTCCTTGGCCAGAAAGATCGCCTCGGCGGTGCTATTTGCCCCCGTACCGGCAATGATCGGAATCCGGCCAGCAGCGTGGCGCACCGCCCGCTCGATGAGCGCCACATGCTCCTCGAACGAGACCGTAGGCGATTCGCCCGTTGTCCCCACCACCACGATCCCATCGGTCTTCTCGGCAATATGCCAGTCGATCAGCGCGTCGAACGCCGCCCAATCGATCTCGCCGCTTGGCACCATCGGCGTGACGATCGCCACGATCGACCCGGTCAAAGCAAACATCGGTGATCCCCCTGTCATCACGATGGATCGATTGTACCCCAACCGCTACTGCTCCATTTCGCCGCGGATCCCCGCCCAACCCACCGCCAGGCGCACCCCAGCCAACACCACCCAGCTGGCCAACCGCCGGTACCACGGCAGCTGCTGAAGTGTCTCGGTGGTAAGCGCCTGCCCCCCCTCGGCCACCTCTTCGACGATCCGCTGGCGCAGATGCGCGGCCAACTCCTGATCATCTACCCAGGCGTTCGCTTCACGGGCCAGAAAGAGGCTGAAGGGGTCGATGTTGCTTGAACCCACCGTCAAGTAACGGTTATCGATTACCGCCACCTTAGCGTGCATCATCGCCCGGGTGTATTCATAAAGCTCAATTCCCTGTGCCAGCAGCCAGGGGTAGAGCGAGCGCGTGGCGTAGTGCAGCACCGGATGATCGGAAAGTCCCTGCAGCACCAGCCGCACCCGCACCCCCCGTTGGGCGCACTGCTGCAGGGCGCGGCGAAAACGCCGCCCAGGGAAAAAGTAGGCGCAGACAATCCACACCTCCCTCTTGGCGACAGCGAGCGCGCGCAGGTAGCTCTCCTCGATGTCGTGGCGATGGCGCCAACTATCCCGCACCACCAGCGCTACCCGGTGAGGGCCGCGCCAGTTTGTGGGAGGAACAGAGAGCGGCACAGCCAGCCGTCCACGCCGGGTAGCCCAAGCAACCAGCCGCCACAACCGGGCCATCGTCGCACGCACGTCATTAGCCACCGGCCCCTCCAGGCGCACCGCAAAATCCCAGCGCGGATGGGTCGGGTTGCGGCTGGGCTGGCGGCGGAAGTCGGAAAGGATGTTGATTCCCCCCACAAACGCAACTACCCCGTCGGCACAGGCGAGCTTACGGTGCAGCCGCCGAAGGCGCAACCGCCACCACCCTTGCCTTTCGATCGGCCGATAGACAAGCACCTGCACCCCGCCAGCCTGGAGCCGTTCTACCTGGTCGCGCACAAAGGCCAGACTACCAAAGCCGTCGACAAGGAGCCGGACGGTAACCCCGCGCTGCGCTGCGCGGATGAGCGCCGCCATCACCGCCTGCCCCACCTCATCGGTTTCAAAGATGTAGGTCTCCAGCCAAAACTCGCGCTGCGCCCCGTCGATTGCAGCAATCAGGGCGGGAAAAAATTGGTCACCGTTTTCAAGAAGTGTCACCGCATGGCCGGGACGAAACGGTGCAATCGCAGCCATCGCACACTATCCTGTCGGCCAGGCGAGCCGCGCCCAGATGGGGAGAGCACCGTCAGCGCTGCGCGGCTGGGCATCGCCGATTCCAGTCAAGCGATTGCCAGCATCCGCTCTAGCGCTACCCGCGCCCAGCGTGCCACTGGCTCAGGCACGGTAATGCGGTTGACCACATGCCTAGACGCCAGATTCTCCAAAGTCCAGGCCAGGTGCTGCGGGTCGATGCGCTGCATCGTCGAACACATGCAGACCACCCCCCCCATGAAGTGCACCACCTTGTTTTCGCTGGCCATCTCCTCGGCCAGACGGCTGACCAGGTTAAGTTCGGTCCCCACCAGCCATTGCGTCCCCGGTGGCGCTTCGCGGATCGTCTTCTGGATGTATTCGGTGCTGCCAACATAGTCGGCCTTAAGGCAGACCTGAAGCGAACACTCGGGGTGGGCAATCACTCGGCCCTCAGGATATTTCTGCTTCCAACGGTCGATCTGCTGCGGAACAAACATCTGATGGACCGAGCAGTGCCCCTTCCAAAGGAGAATCTCGGCTGAATGGATCTCCTCTGCTGTCAATCCTCCGTAGGGCAGATCGGGGTCCCACACCTTCATCTTCTCAAGCGGGACCCCGCGCCGGTACCCTGTCCACCGCCCCAAGTGCTGGTCGGGGAAAAAGAGGAGCCGTGGCCGCTGGCGCAACGCCCAGTCAAGCACCTGCGCAGCGTTGGTTGACGTGCACACCACCCCGCCCCGCTCCCCGCAAAAAGCCTTAAGATCGGCTGCCGAATTGATGTAGGTGACCGGTGTATAGCGCCGTTCTGGCTCCTCGCCCAACACCTCGCCGAGTTCGCGCCAGGCGCGGGTCACTTTGACCAGGTCGGCCATGTCGGCCATTGAACAGCCGGCTGCCAGGTCGGGCAGGATCGCGATCTGGTCGGGCTGGCTCAACAGATCGGCCACCTCTGCCATAAAGTGAACGCCACAAAAGACGAGATAACGGGCTTTGGTCTGGCTGGCCAACCGGGCCAATTTAAGCGAATCGCCGGTAAGATCGGCATGACGATAGACATCGGCTCGCTGGTAGTGGTGGCACAAAATCACCACCTCTTCACCGAGCTTTTGTTTGGCGGCGATGATTCGCTCGTGGCACCCATCATCCGACAAGCGCGCAAACTCGGCAAAAGGAACCCCCCCGTGGGAAGTGGCCAGCGGAGCAGCTGCAGTCAACGTGTCGGTCATGATGATTCGCTTCCTTCTTTTACGGCGAAACCCACGGCAACCCATGAAACTTCCAGCCACCGACCGTTCCGCGGTGTCCCTCAGCGTCGCGGTCCCCCTCGAACCCCTCTAAGATGTTGTATGCGCTGGTATATCCCGCTGCCGCGGCGGCAGCTGCGGCATGATGCGACCGCGCACCGGAGCGGCACAAAAACATCACCACCGCCTCAGGATCGACCTGCGCACGAAGTTGCGCCAGAAAGTGGGGGTTCGGGCTCATCGACGGGTAGCTCATCCACTCAATCTCCACCGCCCCAGGGACACGCCCTACCCAATCCCACTCGGCACGGGTGCGGCAATCCACAAGCACCGCCCCAGCAATCGAACGCCACAGGGCATAGGCCTCAGGCGGGGTCAAGGCACCAGCATAGGGAAGCCCCATTGCTTGAGCACGCGCTCCTGCTGCGGATAGAATGTCATGCACCGAACTCATCGCGGTTCCTTTTGATAAGCGAGCACCATGGCAAAGCATATCTTACCCCCAACCTCGCCACATCCCAAACCCCAAGGGCTGGCGCGTAGCCAGGCCGTTGGCCGGGCAAGCCTTACGGCGATGGCCATCAACGCACTTCTATCTCTGATACAGATCGTTGTAGGGCTTATGGCCAACGCCTTCAGCCTGGTAGCCGATGCGATGCACACCCTAGCCGATCTCACCACCGATGCACTAGTTGCCTGGGCCAGCCGCCGCGCCGGCGCCCCACCAGATACCAACCACCCCTACGGCCACGGTCGGCTGGAGACACTTGCTAGCCTGGCCTTGGGGCTGGTTCTTACTGGGGTGGGGATCGGTTTCGTCTGGGCTGCGGCACTGCGGCTGCAACAAAGCGACGCCCTGCCGCCGATCACCCTTCCCGCGCTCATCGTTGCGCTGACCGTGCTCGCTGTAAAAGAGGGGCTCTATCATTGGCTCAAGGCGCAAAGCAAAGCGCTGGCCGCGCCCGTTCTGGAGGCAGCCGCCTGGCACGCGCGCAGCGACGCCGCCTCGTCGCTCGTCGTGGCCGTTGGGATCGGCGCGAGCCTAGCGGGCTATCCTGTGCTTGAACCGCTTGCTGCCGCAATCGTTGGCTTTCTCATCCTCTCGATGGGGGTCCGCTTTGCCTACCGGGCAGTCAGCGAACTGATCGACACGGGACTTCCTGCAGAACAGGTATCGGCGCTGGAGGCAGCGATCCTCGCTACCCCAGGGGCGCTTGCCGTCCATGAACTGCGCACCCGCCAAATGGGGCACCAATGGCTCGTTGACGCCCACGTCCAGGTCGTCCCACGGGTAAGCGTCTCTGAAGGGCACCGTATTGCTGACCAAGTCATGCACCAGCTCAAAACGCGCTTCCCCCAAATCGCCCAAGTCACCATCCACATCGACCACGAACTGGACCAGAAACCCGTTGCCCCCGTCAATCCCCCTGTCGTTGACCGTGACGCTTTGCTGAGCGAAATCCGCCAGCGCCTTGGCTACCCCACCTTTCCTTCCGAGTGGTTGCAGATCCACTACCTGGATGGCCGCTGTGAGATCGACCTGATGCTCCCGTCCCACCTGCCGGCGCCACTGGCTAAACTTGCCACCGACAACGCCGCGCGGCAGCAACTCACCCACGAGATGCAAACCGCCCATCCCTGCCTGGTTGCTGTGCGCTGGTGGCAGGAACTGGCACCGTGATGGCGCATGATGCACCAAATAGGCGCTTCTTCTGCACCATATTGGTGCAAAACTCCCCCTTTAAAAGCCCCCTGCGCCTTCTGCGCCTATGTCGGATGCCCTACTCTCGTCATGGCACGCCGTTTGCTGTATCCTATCCGTTCTTTTCTTGACTACCCAGGAGTGACACAATGAACATCGATGATGTGATGCGGCTGGCCTCGGAAAACGACGTTCGCTTTGTCGATCTTCGTTTTACCGATATTCGCGGTAAAGAGCACCACACCACCATCCCTGTAGCCAGGTTTGAAGAGGAGCTCTTTGAAAAGGGGCAACCCTTTGACGGCTCGTCGATTGCGGGTTGGAAGGGGATCCAAGTCTCGGACATGCTCCTACTTCCTGATCCGGCCACCGCCTACATCGACCCCTTCTATGAAGAGACCACGCTGGTGCTTACCTGCGACGTCATCGAACCCTCCGATGGCAAAGGGTATGACCGCGACCCCCGTTCGATCGCCAAACGGGCTGAAGCCTACCTCAAATCAACCGGCCTAGGAGATGCTGCCTATTTTGGCCCGGAGCCCGAATTCTTCATCTTCGACTCTGTCGAATGGTCGGTCGACATGTCCGGCTGCTACCTTAAAATCTTCTCTGAAGAGGCGCCTTGGGCCACGGCCGAGAAGTTTGAAGGGGGCAACAAAGGGCATCGGCCGCGCGTCAAAGGGGGCTACTTTCCAGTTCCGCCGGTCGACAGCCTCCAAGACCTGCGGGCAGCGATGGTGCTGACGCTTGAAGCGATCGGCATCCCGGTTGAAGTCTTCCACCACGAAGTAGCCGGCGCCGGTCAATGCGAAATCGGTACCAAGTTCAACACCCTGACCCGGCGCGCCGACTGGACTCAGACGCTTAAGTACGTCGTGCTCAACACCGCCCACCAGTATGGCAAGACGGCCACCTTCATGCCCAAACCGATTGTGGGCGACAACGGCAGCGGGATGCACGTCCATCAGTCGGTGTGGAAAGATGGACAGAACCTCTTTGCCGGCAACGGCTACGCTGGACTTTCTGAATTTGCCCTCTACTATATCGGGGGGATCATCAAGCACGCCCGCGCGCTCAACGCGATTACCAACCCCTCGACCAACTCCTACAAGCGGCTGGTGCCCCACTTCGAAGCCCCGGTCAAACTCGCCTACTCGGCGCGCAACCGCTCGGCGTCGATCCGCATTCCCTATGTGGCCAGCCCCAAAGGGCGGCGCATCGAAACCCGCTTCCCCGACCCGACGGCCAACCCCTACCTCGCCTTTGCCGCGCTGCTGATGGCAGGGCTTGATGGGGTTCAGAACAAGATCCACCCGGGCGATCCAGCCGACAAGAACCTCTATGACCTGCCGCCCGAAGAGGACGCCAAGATCCCCACCGTCTGCCACAGCCTTGACCAGGCGCTGGAAGCGCTCGATGGCGACCGCGAGTTCCTTACCCGTGGCGGCGTCTTCTCCAACGACTTTATCGACGCCTACATCGAACTGAAGATGGAAGAGGTGCAGCGGCTGCGCATGACCACCCATCCGGTCGAGTTTGACATGTACTTTAGCGCATAACAGGTGACGTGAAGCGCACCGCCCGTAGGGTACTCGGCGCTGCCGCGATGGTAGCGCTTACTTGGCCTACCGTCGGTTATCCGCAGCTCTGGAAATGTCTCGGACCCGACGGCCAGGTCACCTACACCAACGATGCCCGCCTCACCCGCGGCCAGCGGTGCGCGCTCCTGACGCTGCCTGAAACGCCAAACCGTCCCGCATCGACCGCACCCTCTTCCTCGGCCAATAGCCAACAAGCACGCCCCCTGTCGCTTAACCGTGGCGATACGCTGCGCCGGCAGATCCTCACCGCCGAATATGAAGGGGAACGGGCCCAGATCGCCGCACTGGAAGCGCAACTAGCGGCTGCGCCTCAACAAGAACGCAGCGCCCTTGAAGCCCGCCTTGACCGCCACCGCCGCAACCTTGAAGCGATCGGCCGTGAACTCAGCCGTCTGCCCTGACTCCCTGCCAACGCTGGATGAACTCACCAGCGCAGTGCTGGTCCTGGATGCGGCATACCGCATCACCTTTGCCAACGCGGCTGCTGAACACCTCCTTAACCGCAGCCGCCGCCAACTAGCAGGAATGCTGCTTACCGACCTCCTTGGCCCAGCAGCAAGACTGGACCAAGCGCTCACTGCTGCCGCGCAATCGGGCTGGTTCTTCACGGTACGCGACACCCCGCTTAACCATCCCGACACCGGACAGTGGCACGCCGACCTCACGATTAGCCCGCGCTCCAACCCACCGGGTGGCTACCTTGTCGAACTGCGCCCCACCGACCGCCAACGGGCAACCACCGACGCTGAGCAACGCCAGCGGCTGCACCACGCCGTGCACGAGATGGGGCGGGCCATCGCCCACGAAGTCAAGAATCCGCTTGGCGGCATCCGCGGTGCGGCACAACTCCTGGCCCTTGAACTTGCTGGGTCGCCCCTTGCCGAATACGCCGAAGTGATCGTCCACGAAGTCGACCGACTCCACGCCCTGATCACTCGGCTTACCGCCAACCACCAACAACCACGCCTGCAACCAACCGATCTGCACCAGCCGCTCACCCAAGCCTGCCGGCTGGTCGAAGCCGAATTCCCTGCAGTCACCATCCGCCGCGACTTCGACGTCAGTTTGCCACCGCTGCTTCTTGACTGCGAACGGATCGTCCAAGCGCTGCTCAATCTATTGCGCAACGCCGCGCAGGCAATGGATGGCAGCGGCACGATCGTGCTCACCACCCGCGTAGCACGTCAAATGACGCTTGGTAAAAAACGGTGGCCACTTGCCGCACGCATCGAAGTGCGCGACCACGGCCCTGGAATCCCTGAAGCGCTGCGCGAACACCTCTTCTACCCGCTGGTTAGTGGCCGACCAGGGGGAAGCGGCCTTGGGCTAGCCATCACCCGCGAAATCATCAGCGAACATGGCGGAACCATCGACTTCACAACGGGCCCCGACGGCACCACCTTCACCCTGATCCTGCCACTCCCCCAACCGCGACAGGAGAAACGGCGATGAGGGCGACCCATTGCGCGGCTCCCACCACTGGCAAGACCAAAGGGGCAACCGATGCGTAACGGCGCAGAAATCTGGATCATCGACGACGACGATGCCATCCGCTGGGTACTTGGCAAGGCGCTCGAACGGGCGCACCTACCCCACCGCCTCTTTGCCGATCCCCAGGTAGCGCTTGCTGCCGCCCGTACCGAACCGCCTGCCGTGGTCATCACCGACATTCGCATGCCCACGCTCGATGGCCTCACCCTGATTGCTGAACTCAAAAAGGCGGCCCCATCGCTCGTTGCCATCGTCATGACCGCCTTCTCCGACCTCGACGCAGCGGTTAACGCCTTCCAGGCCGGCGCGTTTGAATACCTCCCCAAACCCTTCGACGTCAATGAAGCGGTAGCGCTGATCGAGCGCGCCTGGCGCGCTGCCAAAACCCCCGATTCCGCAGCCGCCGAACCCCTAGCTGCCTTGCCCACCACCGAACTGATTGGCACCTCGCCGGCGATGCAGGTCGTCTATCGCGCCATCGGGCGCCTCTCGGCATCAAGTGCCACCGTGCTCATCATTGGCGAGACAGGCACCGGCAAAGAGCTCGTTGCCCGCGCGCTTCACCGCCACAGCCCACGCGCGGGCGGCCCCTTTATCGCCCTGAATACCGCGGCGATCCCGCGCGAACTCCTAGAAGCCGAACTCTTTGGTGTCGAGAAAGGAGCCTATACCGGCGCCACTGCCGCGCGCCCCGGCCGCTTCGAAGAAGCGCACGGTGGCACCCTCTTCCTGGATGAAATCGGCGACATGCCGCTTGAACTACAGACCCGGCTACTGCGCGTACTGGCCCTGGGCGAATTCCACCGCCTGGGCGGGCGCGAACTCAAGCGGGTCGACGTCCGCATCATCGCCGCCACCCACCAAGACTTGGCGGCAAAAGTCCGCGCTGGAGAATTTCGCGAAGACCTCTTCCACCGCCTCAACGTCATCCGGCTTAACCTACCGCCGCTACGCGAACGGCGCGAAGACATCCCGTTGCTGGCTAGCCACTTCCTCACCCGAGCAGCGCACCAACTAGGAGTCGAACCCAAACGCCTCACCCCCGAAGCGCTTGCGGTCCTCACCGCCAGCCCCTTTCCAGGCAATGTGCGCGAACTCGAAAACCTCTGCCACTGGCTCACCGTCATGGCCCCAGCTGCAGCGATTACCGTCACCGACCTGCCGCCCGAATACCAGCCCCACCTGAGCAACCCCGACCAACCGCCAGCCGTTCCCCAAACGCCCCCCGCTGCTCCTTCCACCCACCCCAGCCAATCGACTGCCGCACCCCACGCGCCACCGGCCACCGACGCGCCGCTCGACCCATCCCTGCCCGATTGGCAGACCCCTCTGACCGCTGCCGTCCGCCAACTCCTGGCCGCTGGCCAGACCACCCAAGGCCAAGCCACCCTCTACGAACAACTCCGCCAAGCATTCGACCAGTGCCTTCTCAATGCTGCCCTTTACTACACCAACGGCCACCGCCGCCGGGCTGCGGCACTCCTTGGGGTTAGCCGCAACGCCTTTCGCCGCAAACTCCACCCCTCTTCCCCTTCCCAGGAATTCGAGTAAAATTGCTCCCTTTAGCGGTACCAAGCAAGGGATGCGCAATGGACCTCAGCAACAAACCTGCCGATCTCCCCACCGTAGAAGAGCTGCTCGCCATGCCAGAAGAAGAGTATATGAACGAGCGGCAGCTCGCCTTCTTTCGCTGGTTGCTGCTGGAAGAAAAGCGCAAGCTAATGGAAAACGCTGCGCAGACCACCGCCAACCTTGCCGAAGAGAACGTCGCCACCCCCGACTGGACCGACCGCGCCACGATCGAAGAGGAACAGGCGTTGGAACTGCGCGTGCGTGACCGCGAACGCAAGCTCATGAAAAAGATCGACGAAGCGCTCAAGCGCATTGACGAAGGGACCTACGGCTACTGCGAAGAGACCGGTGAGCCGATCGGCCTCAAGCGCCTCCTTGCCCGGCCCACCGCCACCCTGTCGATCGAAGCGCAGGAGCGCCATGAGCGGATGGAGAAACTGCGCGCCAGCTAACCCCATTGAGCCGCTCCTGCCCAAGCCACCCCATGCAGATTATCCTCCACGACACCCTCACCGGCAGCGACCGCCCTTTTTTACCGCACGACCCCAACCGGGTCACTTGCTACGTCTGCGGCCCCACCGTCTACCACTACGTCCATATCGGCAACGCCCGCCCCGTCGTCGTCTTCGACCTCCTCACCCGGCTGCTGCGTCTAACCTACTCTGGCCTTAGCTACGCGCGCAACATCACTGACGTCGACGACAAGATCAATGCCGCCGCTCAACGCGAAGGGGTACCCATTCGGCAACTGGCTGAGCGCTATGCGCGCGCCTTTCACGAAGACATGGCAGCGCTTGCTGCCCTTCCACCCGACATCGAACCCTTTGCCACCGACCACATCGCCGCGATGATCCGTCTGATCGAGCAACTGCTCGCCCGCGGCCACGCCTATGAAGCTCAAGGCCACGTCCTATTTCACGTCCCCTCCGACCCCAACTATGGCATCCTCTCGCACCGCAGCCGCGACGAGATGCTCGCCGGTGCCCGCGTCGAAGTCGCCCCGTACAAAAAAGACCCTGCCGACTTCGTCCTCTGGAAACCCTCGCCGCCAGAACTCCCCGGCTGGGACTCCCCGTGGGGCCGCGGCCGCCCCGGCTGGCACATCGAATGCACAGCGATGATCGCCACCCACCTTGGCCAGACGATCGACCTACATGGCGGCGGCCAGGACCTCATCTTCCCGCACCACGAAAACGAGATTGCCCAAGGCTGCTGCGCGCACGGCACGGACCACTTTGCCCGCTACTGGCTGCACAACGGCTACCTTACCATCGCCGGCGAAAAGATGTCCAAGTCGCTTGGCAACTTCCGCACCGTGCGCGAACTCCTCACCCACTACCCGGGCGAGGCGATCCGCTACGTCCTTCTGACCGCCCACTACCGCAAACCGCTCGACTTCTCAGCCGAAGCCCTCACCCAGGCAGTGCGCGCCCTTGACCGGCTCTACGCGACGCTTCACGCCGCTGCCACGCTCCCGGTTGCAGCGATCGACCTCACCGCCTGGGGCACGGCAGTGGGGCTAGCCCCGCACCGGATCGCCGAACTCACCAGTCGCTTCGGCCCCACCTACACCCCGTGGGACGCCACCCTTGGTCCCCATCCCGTTGCCGAGGCGCTGCGCACGATCGCCCCAACTACCGCCGCGGTCACGATGGCTCACCTCCAAACCGCCTGGCCAGCCCACGCCGCAACGCTCCCTGCCCCTTATGGGGGCGCCGACAAACCCCTGCCGCTCCTTGGGCTGGGTGCAGCGCCGCGACTGGTCGCCGCACTGGCCAACGACCTCAACACCCCGGCAGCGCTTGCCGTCCTGCACGACCTCGCCGCCGAACTGCGCGCCGACCCCACCCCGGTAGCCAAAGCCGAACTATTGGCAAGCGCAGAGCTTCTCGGCCTCCTCACCACTGGCCTTCCCGCCTGGCGTCAAGGGGGCCACCCGGCTGCCGGCGCGACCCTCACTGCCGAAGCGATCGAAGCGCTCATCGCGGAACGGACCGCAGCCCGCACCGCGCGCGACTTTGCCCGCGCCGACGCGATTCGCCAGCAACTGGCCGATGCTGGCATCTTGCTCGAAGACACCAAAAACGGTACCATCTGGCGCCGAAAGTGGCCTGAGGAAACCTTATGAGCGGATACGTCTCCGAATTCACCCAATTCTTCACTGCCTGGCTTGCCGAACACCCGCGCGAGCGCGAAGTCGCCCGGCAAGGTCGAGCGCTGTGGTGGGATAGACCACAAGACCCGGAATGGCTCGCTCAGCAAGCTGCCGCCCGCGTCCCCACCCCGCCTTACTATTACGACCCAGCGCACGCCGAACTCGAACCGCACCGCGAAGGTGGCTACCATCCAGCGCTCCCCCCTGGGTTGGCCCAACGGCTGCGCCACAACGCCCCCTGAACCCCCACCGGCTTGACCGAGACCGCCCTGCCGCTCTCCCCGTTCGCCCCGCAGCCGCCGCTGCCGCTGCCGCTGCCGCTGGTCCTCCTTGACCTAGAAACCACCGGCGCCCACCCTGAACGCGACCAGATCATCGAAGTAGCCCTCACTCGCTATGACCCTGGCGCCCCGCCACTGCGCTGGGAGCGGCTCATCCAGCCCAGCGTGCCGATTCCCCCCCTAATCGAACGGCTCATCGGCATCACCAACGAAATGGTTAGTGCCGCTCCGCCCTTTGCGGCGATCGCCGACGAACTCCTGGCGCTGCTAGAAGGAGCAGTGCTTGCTGCGCACAATGTCCGCTTCGACTATGGCTTTCTCCGCCAAGCCTTTACCGCCTGTGGCCGCACCTACACAGCACCCCTTTTTTGCACCGTCAAATTTGCCAAAGCGCTCGAACCCAACGAACGGCGCCACGGGCTCGACGCCCTCATCGAACGGCACGGCTTTACCTGCCCAGCGCGCCACCGCGCCCGCGCAGATGTCGCGGTGCTTGAACAATACCTTGCCTATGCCCAACGCACCTGGCCTGCCGAACAACTCCTTATCGCCCGCGAAGCAGCGATGCGCCACCCGGCACGCCCAACTCGTTGAAGCCGAATTGATCCAGCGGCTCAAACCCCGCTACAACAAGCGGCTGCGCGCCAACCAAGCGGCTGTAGCGATCGAAGTGACCGGCGTTGCGCTGGCTCACGGCGCAACCCCTCCCCAAGGCCCCTTACCCAGCGCCCCCCCGGCCCCCCCTACAGCCCCCATCGGCGAACTGCATCCCCTACCTGCTGCTGCCCACAGCGTACGCGCCCCACTCACCCTCACCTACCGACCGATCCAAGGGAGCGATCCGCGCACCTGGTCGCCCACCACCTTTGGCGCCTTCACCGACCGCAAACAGGCCGAACGGACCCTGCAAACCCTTGCCCGCCACCACGGCCTCTGCCCGGTGCGGCTTGGCTGGGAACCGCTCGCCCGGCGCTCATGCACGGCACACCAGCTTGGCCACTGTCGCGGCTGGTGCGCGGGCAAAGAATCAACGGACGAACACGACAGCCGGCTTGTTGCCGCGCTGGCCGCCCTTGGCCCAGCCCCGTGGCCCCATCCCGGCCCCGTCATACTCACCGAAACCCATGGCGAACGCTCGGTGTGGCTGCTCATCGATAGCTGGTGCCTCATTGCTCGCTTCGACACCCCGCCCTCCCCTGAAGCCCTAACAGCTGCCAAGGCCGCCCCATACCGCTTTGATCTGGACACCTACCGCATCCTACGCGGGTATAATGGCTTATTGAACCAAAAACCCATTTCCACCGCCCCAGCTTTGGCTGGGCCGCCGATTCCTACCGTTGAACCCCAAAAGTAACCATCAACCATGCCCTGCTGCGACGTCACCATCATCAACAAACTCGGGCTCCATGCCCGCGCCAGCGCCAAACTCACCGAACTGGCCAACCGCTATCCCTGCCAAATCTGGCTCGAACGCAACGGCCGACGGGTAAACGCCAAAAGCATCATGGGGGTCATGATGCTTGCTGCCGCCAAGGGAAGCACCATCACCATCGAAACCAATGGTGACCAGGCCGACGAAGCGCTCGCTGCCCTAGTTGCGCTGATCAACAACCGCTTTGACGAACCGGAGTAGCGGCGTGACCGGCGTTCCCTTCGCGCTGCACGGCTTAGGCGTCGCCACTGGAATCGCCATCGGGCGGGTCCATCTCGTCTCCCATGCCCTCCTAGAAGTCCCCCACTACGAACTCCCCCCGGAGCGGCTTGGCGAAGAGAGCGCCCGGCTTGATCAAGCCATAGCGGCAGTACGGCTCGACCTGCAACAGCTCAAAGCGCAAGCCGCAAGCGGCACGAGCGCTGCCCAGCAAGAGCTCGACGCCTTCATCGACCTGCAGCAACTCCTTCTGACCGACCCGATGCTCATCGACGCTGCGCGCGAACGGATCATGGCCCGCGGCATCAACGCCGAATGGGCGCTGGCGCAGCAGCTCGACGAACTCCTTGGCGCCTTTGACCAGATCGAGGACCCCTACCTACGCGAACGGCGCCACGACATCATCCAAACGGTTGAGCGGCTCATGAAAGAACTGCGTGGCCTAGCCCGCCCGATCCGCGCCCGCAGCGACGACTGGCCCACCATCATCGTTGCCCACGACCTCTCCCCAGCCGACACCATTGGCTTTCGCGGCCAACGCATTGGTGGCTTCGTCACGGATATTGGCAGTCCCACCTCACACACAGCGATTGTTGCCAGAAGTCTCAAACTACCGGCGATTGTAGGCGTGCGGCTGGCGCGCACCCTCTTAGAAGACGACGACCTTGTCATCATCGACGCCCACCTTGGCGTACTCATTGCCAACCCGCCCCCCTTTCTCATCGAAGAGTACCGACTCAAAAAAGCCGAACAAGAACTCGAGCGCAGCCGCCTAGCGCGGCTCAAAACGGCCCCCACCACCACGCTTGATGGCACCACGATCGAACTCCTCGCCAACATCGAAAGTCCGAAGGACCTACCTGCTGCACGCGCCGCCGGCGCTGACGGCGTTGGGCTATACCGCACCGAGTTTCTCTTTACTGGACGCCGCGACCGCCCCAGTGAAGAAGAGCAGTACCAAGCCTACTACGAAGTCGTCCGCGGCATGAAGGGCAAACCGGTCACCATCCGCACCTTTGACCTTGGAGCCGATAAAGCCTTCGACCCCGAATCGGTCGGCAGTAGCAGCGCCAACCCGGCGCTGGGGCTACGTGGCATTCGCTACTGCCTGGCCGAACCCTCTTTCTTCCTCACCCAACTGCGTGCCATCCTACGCGCTGCTGCCCATGGGCCGGTCAAAATCCTACTTCCGATGGTCATGACCCCACACGAAATCGACCGCAGCCGGCGGCTGATTGACCAAGCCCGTCAGATGCTCACTGAAGAAGGGTACAACATCCCCACCGCTATCCCGCTAGGAGCGATGATCGAAGTCCCCGCAGCGGCCATTGCCCTGCCGGCAATAGCTCGGCGCGTCGACTTCCTGTCGCTTGGCACCAACGACCTCATCCAATACACCCTAGCGATCGACCGGCAAGACGACTCGGTTGCCGACCTCTACGACCCCTGCCACCCTGCCGTTCTCAAACTCATAGCTGGCACCCTCTCCTACGCTGCCCGCGTCAACCTCTCGGTCTCGCTATGCGGCGAACTAGCCGGCGACCCACAATTTGCCTGGCTGCTTGCCGCACTGGGGCTGCGGCAATTCTCGATGCACCCGGATCGCATCCTGGAAATTCGCCAGCGGCTCCGTTACGCCAACCTCGATGAACTAGCCGCCAAAGCGCAACGGCTAATCCGGCTAGACGAAGCCCACAAGATCCGCGAAACCCTTGCCCGCTGGTTTGCCTGATCGCCCGCGTGCTAAAATCACGCATCTGGTCAAGCCAGCAGAAGCTCTCCTGATGGTCGAAAAATTCCCCGCGCTGCGTTTCTGGCCTCTTTTTCGGCAACTGTTGCGACGGGAAATCCTGGGCCGCTACCGCGGCTCTTTTTTGGGCATCTTTTGGTCATTTGCCCTACCGCTTGCGATGTTGGCGATCTATACATTTATTTTCGGCGGAATTTTCAAAGCGCGTTGGAACCCTTCCGCCCCGGAAAGCCCAGTCGAGTTCGCGCTGGCGCTCTTTGCCGGTCTGATCGTCTTCAATTTTTTTGCCGATGTCGTCACGCGCGCCCCGACCCTGGTGGTTTCCAACCCGAGTTACGTGAAAAAGGTGGTCTTTCCCTTGGCATTGTTGCCGCTTGCCGCCGTTGGCGCAGCATTGTTCCATGCGCTGATGAGTTTGGCAGTCTTGCTGCTTGGCCTGGCGGCGCTCGGCAAATTATCATTCTGGGCGCTGGCGCTACCGCTGGTTTGGGCGCCGCTTTTGCTTTTCACCGTGGGAGTTGCCTGGTTTTTGGCGGCATTGGGCGTCTTCCTGCGCGACATCAGTCAGGCGACCGGGCCGCTGGTCACCGCTGTGCTGTTTCTCTCCCCTGTCTTCTATCCCGCCAGTGCGATGCCTGAAAGCCTCCGTCCCTGGCTCTTTCTCAACCCACTGACCGTGCCAATCGAGGCGATGCGCGCGCTCACATACGGCAACCACCCGCCAAACTGGGCAGCGCTGGGCATCCATGCGCTGGCCTGTGCGCTGATCGGCTTTTTTGGCTGGCTCTGGTTTACGAAGACCCAGAAGGGGTTTGCGGATGTGTTGTAGCCAAGCTCGCGCGAACTTCGCTTGGTCGCACCCCAAGACGTCTTACCCCGATTTATTCCCTTTGCCACCGCTTGCGGCAATTTACAGTTGACCTATGTCGATAAATGTCATAAACTTCTTTCTCCACAAAAAGGAGCTGGACTCTAGCTTGACGTATAGTACGCGATAGTGTGAAAATCTGTTTATGGGAAGCACTATCAGCACAGGCAAGGCGGCAAAACTTCTTATGTCTCGGTCAAGACACTGCAGCGCTGGGAACGTGAAGGAAGGCTAATTCCTATGGCCCGAACAGACAGTAACCGCCGCCTCTATTACGGTGAATGCGGATGCACCTAACCCACAAGATCGCCCTTTGTCCGACTCCTGATCAGGTGGATTACTTCAAGCGCGCCTGCGGCACGGCGCGGCGCGTCTGGAACTGGGCGCTGAAGCTCGACGAAAACGGCCGGCCGTGGTTGCGAGACATTCACCGGGACGCCCACGCCCAGCCGTTTGCCCATCTCGCCAAAGCCTGGGAAAGATTCTTCGCTGACCTCAAGGCTGGCAAAGAGGCGCATGCACCGCGCTTCAAGAAAAAGGGGCGCTGCCGCGACAGCTTTTATGTGGCCAACGACAAGTTCCGTCTGGACGGCAAGACGATCCGTCTGCCCAAGGTCGGCGACGTCGCCATGACCGAGGAACTGCGCTTCAAAGGAAAGATACTGGGCGCGACGGTCTCGCGCACCGCGGATCGTTGGTTTGTGGCAATAGAGGTCGAAGTGCCCGATGCGCAATTCTATCGGCGTCGCACGGCGCACGAGGTCAACGGCATCGACTTGGGGCTCAAGGCTGCCGCAACGATCTCCAACGGCGAAGCCATCGAAGCGCCCAAGCCGCTCAACGCAGCGCTGCGTCGCCTCAAGATTCGCAGTCGGCGCCTCAGCCGCAAGCTGCAAGCCGCCAAAGAGATGGCGGGGTTTGGACGCGATGCCTGCCTGCCCAAAGGAACGCGCCTGCCGGTATCGAACAACCGGCAGAAGTCCGCTGCGGCATTGGCAAGGCTCTACGCCCGCCTTGCCAATCTCCGAGCGGACTTTACTCATAAGCTCACGACTCGACTCTGCCGCGAAAACCAAGCGGTAGTGATCGAGGATTTAAACGTCAAAGGGATGCTCGCAAACGAGAGGCTCGCTCGCGCCATCTCTGACGTTGGCTTTGGTGTGTTCCGCTCGCAGTTGGAATACAAGGCGAAACGCTACGGCACTCATCTCATCATCGCCGATCGCTGGTATCCAAGCAGCCGACTCTGTTCCATCTGTGGCTGGAAGAACGAGGCGCTGACGTTGAGAGATCGAGAATGGGTGTGTGCCGAGTGTGGCACGCACCATGACCGAGACCTCAATGCGGCGCTGAACCTGAAACGGCTGGCAACCGAAACTGCCCTACCCGTGGCGAGTCCGACCAGTAATGGCGGCGCTGCGGCGGGGATGGCCCCCGTCGCAGTCGGGAAAGTCACGCCTGTCAGATACGACGGTGGTCAGCAAGACACGTCGGGGCAGGAAGAGAAGTGTGCGCACTTTTGCGCACTTTCTTGATAGGAGGGTTGGCTATGAACACTTACACTAAGTACTTCAACATGGCTCAGGAAGGTCGGCTTTTTCAGGATGTCGCCGCCGCCTTAGGCATGACGCCACGGCAGCTTTGGGAGAGCGACGTGGATATCTTTCAGCTGCTTGAGGCCGTCGAGTCGCCTGCGCCAGGGCAGCTGCACGGGATTTTTAAGGCAGGGATCACGATGGATCTAAGCTATGATCCTGCTACCTTGACCGTGACTCATGTGAGACTCTATCACAATGGACAGCTCGCCGAAGAGTTTAGCGGAGCGATGACGGCCGAAGCTTTTCTGGCCGGTGACTGGCCGGGTGATGTCTATGGCTCAAACGGGGACGATTATCTTTATGTAGATGGGGCTAACAAGGTATTCGCTGGCGCCGGCAATGACATCATCGAGCTGAACGGCAGCGCGGTCGCCTATGGCCAAGGTGGCGCCGATACCTTCGTGGTCATGAGTAGCCAGGGCGGTCACATCACCATCGCCGACTATCAGCCGGGGGAGAAAATCTTCTTTCACGATTATGATGACTGGCAGTCCTTGGTCAGCTCGTTCCAAGGAGTCTCCGAGAGCGGTCCCGCCGGTTTCACCCTGCAATTCGGCGGACCCGGCGGCCCGCAATGGTCGCTGACGATCCAGGGCACTCCGCTGGAGCAAATGCGAGTGGAGGACCTCCTGGTGGGGCTGGCAGCGCATGATCAGGTCTATGCGCCGGTGTACGCGGCCTTTGGTCTGCTGTAACCGCCAGCGCGCGGCCGGCCTTGGCGCCGGTCGCATACTGCCCGACTCCGATGTATCGATGCCCCGCGCCACGTTCGCCAGGAACAGGTTATCCCAAAAGGAGAGGGAAGCGTCGTGCGGCTTATCCGTCTTTCATGTTAAAGCCCTGCACGCAATCCCCAGCAGCCGGCAAATGGTCCGCGAGATCCGTTGACAGATAGATGGGGCTAGACCGACGAATGCCGCCCTCCCCGACCCCCCCGGTCATCACGGCGCGGGGTTTGACGAAAATCTACCGCCTCTACGACCGGCCTAGCGATCGCCTCAAGCAATTTCTGTGGCGAGGCCGCAGGCAATATGGCCGCGAGTTCGTTGCGCTTGCCGACGTCTCGTTCGAGCTTTACCGCGGCGAGGTGCTGGGCATCGTTGGGAAGAATGGCGCGGGTAAGTCCACGCTGCTGCAGCTTATCTGCGGCACCCTGCAGCCGAGCCGCGGCTCGATCGAGGTCACCGGACGGGTGGCGGCGCTTTTGGAGCTGGGCGCCGGTTTCAACCCGGAATTCACCGGCCGCGAAAATGTCTTCATGAACGCTGCGCTCCTTGGCATCCCAGAAGCCGAAGTGCGCAGGAAGTTCGAGGAGATCGTCGAGTTTTCCGGCATCCGAGACTTCATCGACCAGCCGGTTAAAACCTACTCCTCCGGAATGTTCGTGCGGCTCGCTTTCTCGGTGGCCACGGCGTTTGAACCGGATATCCTGGTCATCGACGAGGCCCTTTCGGTTGGCGACGGCGCCTTTGCCCGCAAAAGCTTCGACCGGATCATGCACCTCAAGGAGCGCGGCGCGACGATCCTCTTCTGCTCGCACGCGATGTATCATATCGATGCCTTATGCGAGCGCGCGCTATGGCTCGACGCTGGCCGGGTGCGCATGCTGGACGCAGCGCAGAAAGTCACCGCTGCCTATAACGAATTCCTTGCTGCCGAAAACGCACCCACCGAAACGAACCCACCCATTGCCCCCCCACCCCCCCCTGTAGTAGCGCCCGGCACGGCGCGCATTGTCGAGGTACGCGGCATCTGCGAGGGCGTTGAAGGCCGCCATTTGTTTGTGGCCTCAAGAGCGAGCACGCTCACCATTGAGGTAAAATTCGCCTCTGACCCGGCGCTTCCCTGCCCGGCTGTCGCGGTCGGCATCGAGACCGCGGCCGGTGTGGGCGTTTCGAGCGCCATCAGCCTCGGCGCTGACGATGCTGTCATCCGTGAGCCTAATGGAGCTGGCCGCATTATGATCCGCTTTCCGCAGATTCCCCTATTGAAAGGGCGTTACTTCGTGACCGTATTTCTGGCCTGCGAGCGCGGGCTGCATGTTTATGACGTCGCGCCGCGCTGCATCGAGCTGGAAGTGACGCAGAGTGACGTTCTGCAAGGGCTGGTGGCCCTCCCCCACGAGTGGGTGCGCCCGACATGACGGGCATCGATAAGCCCATCCTGCTGGGGGGGCAGCGGTATCGGCTGCGGGAGGTCACTGCCGACGATGCGCCGGCAGTGCTATTGCTATTCGAAACCGTCTTTGGCGAACGCCCGCCTGACGGTTGGTATGCCTGGAAATATGGCGAGACAGGTCTCAGAGGTCGGGCGTTGGGGCTTTGGGACGAGGATGGCGCGCTCGTTGCGCATTACGCCGGTTTCCCGCGTCGATTGTTATGGCATGGCCAGCCAGTGGATGCGTTACAGATCGGCGATGTCATGGTCGCACGGGAAAAGCGTGGGTTACTCACGCGTCGAGGGCCATTCTTCCAGGTGGCTGTCGCATTCTTTGCCCAATGGGTAGGCACGGACAGGCCTTTTGCGCTAGCCTTTGGATTCCCCAACGAGCGTGCAATACGGCTTGGCGTGCGTCTTGACCTGTATCAGGACTTGGGTTCGGTTAAAAATTTGCGTTGGCCTGCGCGGATGCAAAGGCATTCATGGTTGTGGCATTCACGGGAGATTTTCCCAGACGATGCGGATTTCGAGTCCCGGATCGATACCAGCTGGCAAGAAATGCAACGGAACATGTCGAATCGTGTATTGGGTGTGCGGGATGCCGCTTACCTGCGAGCGCGCTATACGAACCGTCCCGGCATCACCCATCATTTCATCCATGTCGCACGGCGCGGTTACGGGCCGGCGGCGGTGGCCGTGGCAAGGCCAGCGGGTACAACCCTCCGCTGGCTAGATTTCATCGGCCCGCGCAGCGCACTGGCCGCTACCGCTGCGGCACTACAAGGGCTGGCCGCCCGGCTTGGCCTTGAACAGGTCGAGACCTGGGCCAGCTCAGCGGCGCAAGTCGATCTGCTCGCTAGCGGAGCAGAAGTTGCCGAAACAGCGGCATATTTCGCGCTGGCGCTGGTTTCTGTCTGCCCGGACGAGACCCTCGGCAGCAAAGGTTGGTGGTTAGCAGGGGATACGGATTTTTTGTGAATATAATGACGCACGGCTCTGAGCTTTTCTGACGCAGGTATTCGGGTAGCGATATCTAGGCGCCTCGAAAAACCGTAGCGAGCGGCCCGAGTGCAAGGCGGACGGAGCGCAGTGACCGAGACATATCGAGACATATCAAGTTATGCGAGGAGCGAAAACTAAGTTTCGGCGAAGGCTAGCTTGCGAAGCAAGTTACGCCGAAGCCAACACCGCCCAACACAGCAAACGGGGCGCACAGCAGTTTTTTCGAGGCGCCCATCTATTTTTCCACTGGTTGTCTATCTACTGATCTATCGGAGTATCAGGATGAAACTGAGTTTTCTGGTCTGCGTCAACGACGCTGCCGTTTTGGAAAGATGCCTGTTGAGATCTCCTTGTTTGCTTCCTGCCGTCGGTCATCAACTGATTGTGGTTGAAGGCGCCCGTTCGGCGGCGGAAGGATTTGCTCGCGGACGTCCTTTTGCTTGTAACGAATGGATTGTGATGGTCCATCAGGATGTGGTGCTCCCTGAAAATTGGGATAAACGTTTTGCATCCGGCATCGAACAGGCGTTGCAGATGTTTCCAGAAACCGCTGTGGTTGGGGTGTTTGGGGTCACGGCTGAAGGCAAATTCGTCGGGCATGTCAATGACCGCGGCCGTTGGATTGGTAGCCCTCTCGCTGCTCCTGTGCGAGTACGAAGCCTAGATGAATTGTTGTTTGCCGTGCGGACCGACAGTGGGTTGAAGTTAGATCCCCGTCTTGGCTTCCATCTTTACGCGACGGATCTAATTCTTTCAGCCGAGGCGGAGGGTTTTTGCGCCGTAGCTGTCAATGCTCCTTGCTCACATCTATCGGCTCTTCCGGAAAAATGGTACAAGTCTCCGGTCGTACATGACTTTCTTGCCAGCACCAGTGTCTTCGAGGATAAGTGGAAAGCGCTTTTGCCTGTTATCACAACCTGCGGCGTTATTGATGGCGAGGGGTGGTTATTGAAAAAAATTGATGAATTGCAGCATGCTTCTGGAAATTAATCAGCACTTCCACTTCCGCATAAGGAAAAAAGTGGCCTTTCGCAGCCATTTTCAACTTTTTTGCAAACGCAAGGCTTGCCAATGATATCGACTTCTCGTCAATTAAGGGACCAAGAGATAAAAAGGGTCAGCGATTTTTATGACTGGATCCGCGACGACTGGCTCGACATCAGCACTGACGCTAACGGGCGCAATCCAGGCATGTTAAACTTCGGTTACTGGAAAGCCGATACAACCAATCTTTGTGATGCCCAGATCGCATTGATTGACAAGATTTTTGGCTGGCTTCAGCTACCACGTACATCCAACCAACCGGTAGGACTTGAGGTCGGTTGCGGTATTGGTGGGGCGGCAGTGCATCTTGTTCGTAAAATGAAAGTGCAACTCTTTTGTCTCGATATCGTCTACAAACAACTAGAAATTGCCAGAGAGCGAGTTATTCAAGAAGGGGTGGCTAACTGCATTTTCTTTCAGCAAGGAGATGGAAGGAGCATGCCGTTTGCAAGTAACACATTCGACTTCTCCTATTGCATCGAATCATCATTCCATTATCAAGACGTACCAACTTTCCTTTCCGAGAATCTACGCGTACTCAAACCGGGTGCGACGGCGATCATCGCCGATATCACCTGCAAAGCGCCTGAAGCCGTGCGGTTTCGGAATGGCAATTTCTTTTATGATTTCGAGGTCATGCAAGATTGGCTACAACAGGTCGGCTTTGAGATCGTGGCTTTAGAGCGGATCGGCTCGCAAGTCTTTTCGCCGCTTTATGCCTATCAAGTCGCGATTAATACGCCTGGGCGCGAAAAACTTCGGCGCTATTGGCGATTAGTGTTGAAAAATTATGCGGAGCTCGCCGCCGCCGGTCTTATGGGTTACGATATTTTTGTCGTCCGGAAGCCTGCAACGCATCGGAGCGAGAGCACGGCTACTTCAGTTAGCCAAAATGAGGCTGAGAAAAGTTCGGTATCAAGTGATGAAACATCTGATCCGGCGCAGCCAGATAATACGGCTCGATAGCTTCTAAAACGGACTGCGTGGCTTCGATGGGATTGAGGGTTGCTGCTGCAACAGCTGGAAGCAAGTGAAGAGTATGCTGACGACGTTCCGGGTCGTAGAGGATAGCGGAGGGTATAATAGCTGCTCCAGCTAACCGGGCCAAACGCGCGGCGCCCGTTTGCATATATAGGGTATGCCCAGAAAATCGTAGTGGATATTCCTTGTGGCGTTGGCCGATTTCCCGCACGTCGATCGCCACGCCGAGCGCTCGGCCTCCCGCGCGGAGCCAACGAAGCGCATGAGTCGGCGGCTCGTCCGTAAAAAAGAGCGGATTGCGATAGAAGCGAGGCAATTGTTTGTGCACGCTTGTCCAAAAGTCACGTTCTTCATGCGAACATGCAATGAGATTTCTGCGCGAAGCAATGACTGTATAAGGGACAGAGAGTTGCCAGACCAGTGCTCCTCCGATCAATATCCAGCTGCCATGATGCAAAAAGGAGATTACAACTGGAGACTTTTCCAAGGCGTTGAGCAAATGCTCAGATCCGACGATCTTCACCCTATTTCTTGCATATAGGCGTGAGTAATGAAAAATCTCGCGGCGCATGAAATGACTGAAATCCAGCATGCTGTATGATGTCGGTAATGGCGGGGGGATGGCAAGAGCCTTGCCGACCCACTGTGTAATTCTGGAAAAAGCGGTGTAACGCCATTGTGCCCAACGGGTAATGATCCTATTAAACTTTTCCATTTGATATTCCATATCGATCAAATCAGGAGATCAATTTGTCTTCTACCTGAATCCGTGGTCTGTATGAGTCCAGTACCTTTGGCACTCGGGTTGATGTTCCAGGAGGAATGATAACGGAGATTGCTGGCTGAGGCAATGGTGGGGGCGCTCGGTGTTGTAAAAGACCAGCCAGTCTGCCAGTTTGCGGTTAAAGAGCGCAAGGTCGGTAAAGAGCAACTCCTCGTGGTAGTCGACGAAGGACATGCGGTAGCCGATGTGTTGCACTTGCATGGCATGCCTCCTGGTTCAGAGGAGTGCCAAAGGTTTCTGAGCTTATGCATTTTTTTCAACGGGTTGTGTTCAGTCTGGGATGCAAAGAGCACGGATTCAGGCAAAACTGGACACAACACGTTGATTCTGTTCTACAATTATGCATCATCCCTCTTCACCCAACTGACCATGCCCCGCTTTGAAGTCAAGCAATCTGCAAAGCTCACTCTCACCTCCTATTCTGGGCTGGCGCTGATCGGGCAATGCTGCCAGGCGGCGCAGGTGGAAGCGGTCATCGACCCAAAACTTCCGGTCTCGCAAGGGATGAAGACCTCGGACCTGGTCAAGGTGATGGTTGGGCTCTTGGCGCCTAGCAAAAGCGACCTCGATCTGGAGCGCCTGCCCTCAGGCAAGTTCAACACTAGCGCCGCATCGCCGACCTCTGGCCACCCGCGGTCGATGAAACGCAAGCGTCTGCGGTCGGCACGCAAGGCGTTTCACGCTAACGATGCCATTCTTCATCTGGCCTCATTTGCCGGTCGGAAGAAGGCCAACTGCCCCTCGAAAGAGCTTTGACAGACAGATCACCCGCGTCGCCAGACTGAAAATTCATGCCCACTAGCCCACATGAAAGGTTTCAGCTTCAACGACCACGGATTCAGGTATTCGTGATCCACTGAAATGGCATGGAGCCAGCGTTGTTGCAATCACTCAGGAGTCGACAATACCATGTCACACGTAGCCATTCTCATCATCGCCAACCCCAATCTATCTTATGAATCGGAGGAATTCAATTTCCTTTCGAGAAAGCTTGGCAAACTCTTCAATGGCCCGAGCAAGACCATGCTGCTCAGTGGCGAAATGCCGTCCTGCCTACGCTCGTCTGTGTGCGATCTGTTGCTGGCCGATCCAAATCTAAATCTAGATGGGGAATCGCGAGTGGCTATCTTATCCCATCCTTATATTTTTCCCGCTGACGGTTGCATTGACCGCCTTGATGCGGCTCTGGTAGCCGGTATCAATTTCGCTGATGCATGCGATTCCGGTCATCATGAGCCCATGCCCCCGCCGGATTTTGCAACAGTGCGCGGCATGCAGCGCTATGTTTCTCGCTGCAGCGGTCTTCCCACTGTGTCGTCCAGTATCACACCCTGGCCGCTGTTGAGATTAACCACAGTAAACGCTTTGAAAAAACTCCGTAACGGTGACGAGAATATATACGGGGTGCGCGTGCCCGGCGCCTATGTTTATGATCTCAGCGGATATTATCAAAGCGCCCGCACGGAGTTGCTCCCCCTCATCCCATCAGGAGTAAAAAAAATTCTCGATATCGGCGGTGGCGAGGGTCAATTTCTGGCTGCCGCAAAAGAGCTTTTGGGCTGTGAGACGCATTTGTGCGAAATAAATGTTGGCGTGGCTGAGAGGGCGCGCGCACGCGTCGATCATGTTCATATTGGAGATTTTCTCCAGTTGGATATGCCGAGAAATTTTTCTTGCATTACATTTCTCGACATGCTTGAGCATGTGACTAATCCGGAGCGCTATTTGCGACGCGCGAAGCAATTGCTCGAACCCGAAGGCGTCATTATTGCGTCTATTCCCAACGTCGGCCATTGGACTGTTGTAGCCGACCTCGTCGAAGGATGTTGGGATTATGCTCCCGCCGGCATTCATTGCATCACCCATTTGCGTTTTTTTACAAAAAAGAGCATCGCCGAGTTGTTCGCCGATTGCGGCCTTGTGATCGAGCGATGGGAGTCGGTACGCGTGCCGCCTCCGCCATGGTTCGATCTTTCCGCGCTGGCGTCCGCCCTGGCCATCGACTGTGAAAGCCTATCGACGCTGGCGTGGCATTGCGTGGCGCGGCCGGGTTGAACCATGCGGTGTGCTGCGAATCTGGTCAATTTTCACTGCGCTGCCCCCGATTTTTCTGGACACGAATTTGGGGTAAAACCGTGTCAAAAGAAAGGAGCTTGGAATGCTGAATGAATCGAAGATGGGGGGGGTTGCGCTGGACTCGGCGGAAGGAGCGCGTAGCGCGACTGAAATGCAGTCAAGATCGGCAACCGCTTCGCGGCCTTGCAGCCGATCGCCCAGGGCCTCAAGGCAGAGTTTGGCGCCACCGGCGCCGATGCCGGACGCGGGCTGATTCTGCGCATGGACAACGGCACGCAATACACCGCCGATGATTTCCTCAACCAGGTCAAGTTCTGGGGTATTACGCCGAGCTTCGCCTTTGTCGCCGAGCCGCAGACCAATGGTGTAGCCGAGCGTTTCAACCGGACGTTGAAGGAGCAGGTGATCCACGGTCGCCTCTTCCGCAACCTGGAGGAGGTGCGCGCCGCCGTGACCGCGTTCAGGGATCGTTACAATCGCCATTGGCGCCTTGAAAACGAAGTTTCGGCGAAGCCAAAAACTGGGCTTCATCTCACCCCTCGAAGCCCGTCAGGCTGATGCCATGCGAAAGGCGGCCTGAGTTGCAAAACTGTGTCCAGATAATCGGGGCCGGTACAGTTGCCTGGCACTGTTTAGCGCGATTGGAATAGCCCATGCGTTGCGCCGCAATCGTGGTCAATTTTCACTGTGCCGACGAAACGCTCGGAGCTGTAGAAAGCGTCTTGCGCAACGCTGAGTGCACGATCCATGTCATCGATAACTCGGTCTGCGCCGATGAGCAGGTGAAGCTCGAACTTGGCTTACCGGCTGGATGCCGTCTGTTGGTCAGCAAACAGAATCTCGGTTTTGCTGCCGCCTGCAACCTGGCCTGGCAGGAGACCAAAGCCGATTATGTGCTGCTCCTCAACCCCGACGCTCGCCTCTTCCCAGGCGCCCTGGAGCAGCTTGCCTCCGCACTCGATGCCGAACCACAACTAGCCGCGGTAGCGCCAACGATCTGGTGGGATAACGAAAAGCGATGGTTGCTGCCAACCTTGCTGCCTGAAACTGCCCGGCTGTGGTTCGTCAGGGCTCTTGCGCGCCGCTTTCCGCAAAGCATCGGCCACCGGGTGGCGCTCAACTGGCTATCTTGGCAGCAACGGCTCCATGCGGGAAATGGTCCGCAACCGGTCGATTTTCTCTCCGGCGCCGTGCTGTTGTTGCGCCGTTCGGCGGTGATGGCAGCGGGGGGATTGTTCGACGAACGATTCTTCATGTTTTATGAAGATGCCGATCTCTCGCGCCGTTTGCGTGCGGCAGGTTTTAGTCTTGCCCTCGTGCCACAAGCGCAGGCAGTGCACCATTGGCGTAACCGAGCTACCAAAAATAATCTCATGATTGCCAGTGCAGAAAAATATCTGGTCAAACACTATCCGCTTCTGGCAAGGCTAAGCCGCTCATTCGGCCTTCCGCCCCATGATCCTTTCGCCCCACTGGCCGGTTCGGTCTCCATGCGCGGGCAGCTCCCTCTCTTCACCGATTTTACCGAGTGGGCCAAATGGCTCGATAGAGTTCTTCTGATCAGCGTGAGCCCTACGCCATTAGGCTTTCCGGCAATTTTCCGACCTATTGGAGCTGCGCCGCTACCTGTCGATGCCGAATTGTGGGAAGCGCTCGATCCGGGCATCTACACGGTGATGACGCATACCCCGGTGGGTCTTACGTTGATGGCTTTTGAAAAGGCAAAAAGATGAACCAAACTCTGATGGAAGTGCAACTACAACCCCTCCAGGTTCTTACCTCACTGCCAGGCAGTCGCGTCCTGGTATTCGCCCCCCATCCTGACGACGAAGTCTTTGGCTGCGGCGGGGCGCTGCGCCAGTTCACTGCCGCCGGTATCCCAGTGCGCGTCATCGTCGCCACCGATGGGGGCGAAGGACCGCCAGAGGGAATCGACCGCTCCAGCTACGTCGCTCTGCGTAAAGAAGAGAGCTGCCGAGCCGCCGCGCAACTCGGTAGCTACGAGCTCCTGTTTTGGCCCTACGAAGACCGCCAGTTGCGCTATGGCGAACGGATGGTTCAAACGTGTCTGGCCGCCATCAAGGCGTGGCAAGCCGACCTGGTGCTGGCCCCATCCCACTACGAGATCCACCCCGACCACCGCGCCCTGGCGATGTGCGTCTATGAGGCCGCCCGCCGCTGGCGGAAGGCGCACTTGGCGCTTTACGAAGTGGGCCAACCCCTGCCCCACCCCAACGTGCTCCTGGACATCAGCGCTGAGTTTGAGGCCAAACAGGCGGCGATGCGCTGCTTCGAAAGCCAATTGGCGCGCCAGGATTATGCGGGGCAGATCGCGGCGCTCAATCGCTACCGGACCTATCAGGCGCAGGGTCTTGATGCAGCGGAAGCCTACCTCTTGTGCTCTGCCGAAGCGCTCTCCAGCCACGACGCGCTCGGCCTCTTTCGCTCCGAGCACGCGCGCCAGGCTGCCTTGGGGTTGATAGCCGATGAAGCGCGGGCACCACTTGTCTCGATCATCGTGCGCAGCATCGATCGACCCACCCTTGACGAAGCGCTCGATTCGGTCGCGCTGCAAACCTACCCGAACATCGAAGTGGTGCTCGTCAATGCCAAAGGCCCCGACCATCGGCCAATGCCGACGTGGTGCGGACGTTTCCCGTTGCGCGTGGTAAGCGGCGAAGGGCCGCTCGATCGCGCCCCTGCGGCGAATCGGGGGCTAGATGCGGCCCAGGGGGAATACCTGCTCTTTCTCGACGACGACGACTGGATCGAACCCGACCATATCGCCACCTTGGTTGCCAGCGCCATGGCGACCAGTCCGGCATTGCCGGTTGTCTATAGTGGGGTGCGCACTTTCGGCGACACTCCCACCAGAACCTTCCATCGCGATTTCGACCGGCTGCGTCTCTTTGCCGGAAACTACATCCCCATCCACGCTGTGCTCTTTTCCCGCAGATTGGTCGCTGCCGGCTGCCGGTTCGACGAAACCCTATCGCTCTATGAAGACTGGGATTTCCTGATCCAGCTTGCTCTGCACACCCCCTTTCGCAAGATCGACGCCATAAGCGCCCATTACCGCGTGCAGTCAGGAACCGGCTCAGGCGTGCAGCACCACCACCATTCAGTCATCGCTGGTCATCAGCGCATCTATGCCAAGTGGCGGCATCGCTTGGCCGAAGAGCTCACCGACGAAGAATGGTACCAAACGCTCGACCGCGTTCAACTGCTCGATACACTCCGGGCGCAACTGGACGAACGACAAAACGAACGCGACCAGCTTCGCACCGAACGCGACCAGCTCCGCACTGAACGCGACCAGCTCCGCACTGAACGCGACCAGCTTCGCACCGAACGCGACCAGCTTCGCACCGAACGCGACCAGCTTCGCACTGAACGCGACCAGCTTCGCACCGAACGCGACCAGCTTCGCACCGAACGCGACCAGCTTCGCACCGAACGCGACCAGCTTCGCACCGAACGGCAAATGATCCTGGCCTCCACCAGTTGGCGGCTGACGGCCCCGCTGCGGGTGGCAGTGACGCGCCTAAGGATAATCAAGCGGGTGATCCCCACGCTTACGCAAGCGCTGCGCCTTAGTCTGGCCCGGCACGGCGCATGGGGGCTACTCACCCACACACTGCGCGTGGGGAAAGAGGAAGGGCTCGCTGGGTTGATCCGGCGCATTCGCGCCCGCATGACCCACACGGTACCGCCGGCAGTCATCGACTACCCCACCTGGCTGATCCATTACGGCAACCCCTCCCCCAAGGAAGAGCGGGCCGCTCGGCAGCGGATCGCAGCGTGGCGCAATCCGCCGCTGATCTCCATCGTCATGCCGACATGGCGCAGCAACCTGCGCTGGCTCCAAGAGGCGGTGGAATCGGTGCAGCAGCAATGGTATCCCAATTGGCAACTCTGCATCGCCGACGACGCCTCGCCCGATGCCGAGCTACGCGACTTCTTGAAAAGCCTGCCAACGCGTGACCAGCGCATCGATGTCACCTTCCGCGCCGAAAATGGCCACATCAGCGCCGCATCGAATTCGGCGTTCGCGCTTGCTCGCGGCCAATGGGTGGTCTTCCTTGACCACGACGACCGGCTCGCCCCCCATGCGCTCTACTGCGTAGCCCGAGCAATCGAAGCGCATCCCGAAGCGCAGATCATCTACAGCGACGAAGACAAGATCGACGAAGCTGGCCGGCGTTTCGACCCTCACTTCAAAAGCGACTGGAACCCCGACCTCTTCTATTCCCATAACTACATCGCCCACTTGTGTGCCATCCGACGCTCGTTGATCGAGCAGGTGGGTGGCTTTCGCACAGGGGTCGAAGGAGCGCAGGATTATGATCTTCTGCTGCGTTGCCTCCCTCATGTCACCAGCGACCAGATCGTTCACATCCCGCGCATCCTCTATCACTGGCGCGCGATTCCCGGTTCGACCGCACGAGCGAGCAGCGAAAAGCACTATAGCGCCGAAGCCGGCCGCAAGGCGCTGGAAGACCACTTTCGTGCGATCGGAGAGGAGCGGGTCGTCGTCGAACACGGGCCCTATCCGAATTGTTACCGCATACGCTGGCCAATCCCGGAACCGGCGCCTCTGGTCACCCTTCTGATGCCAACCCGCGACCAAAAGGCAGTCACCGAAGCAGCGGTACGCAGCATACTGGGGAAGACCCGCTACGCCCACTTTGAGCTTCTCATTCTCGACAACGGCAGCCAAGAAGCGGAGACCCTCGCCTGGTTCGAAGCGATCCAAAAAGAGGATGCCCGCGTGCGCGTGCTGCGCTGGGACCACCCTTTTAACTACTCGGCGATCAACAACTTCGGCGCCCGCCATGCCCGCGGCGAGTTGCTGTGCCTTATCAACAACGACATCGAAGTCATCGAACCAGAATGGCTTGGCGAAATGGTTTCCCACGCTCTCCGCCCGGAGATCGGCTGCGTCGGCGCCAAGCTCCTCTATGACAATGGCACCGTGCAGCACGGCGGCGTTATCGTCGGTATAGGCGGTGTTGCGGGCCATGCGCACAGGCATTTCCCGCATGACCATCCTGGTTACTTCTCCCGCCTGGTTCTCACGCAGAATTTTTCCGCCGTAACCGGCGCCTGTCTCCTGGTCCGGCGTGAGATTTTCGAAACCGTAGGTGGGCTGGATGAGCAACATCTAAAGATTGCCTTCAACGATGTCGATTTTTGTCTGAAAGTGCGCGCTGCCGGTTTTCGCAACGTGTGGACGCCGTACGCCCTGCTCACTCACCACGAATCGGTTTCGCGCGGCTACGAAGATACGCCTGAGAAACGGGCGCGTTTCGCCAGCGAGGTCGCGTTCATGAAACAGAAATGGGGCCGCCAGCTTGAATATGATCCCTATTACAACCCCAACCTGACGCTCGATCGGGAGGATTTCACCTTGGCCACTCATCCCCGCGTAGACGAACTGACATAAGGAACGAGCGCTCACCCCCTTGCTAGCGGCGGCGCATACCGCCCCATGCGCCGGCGCAACCCATCGACGATGCCCTGGGTCATCATCCGCCAGTGGGCAAGACGCGTCCGGGCAAAAAGCGAATAGACGAGATACTTCGCCAACAATCGCCAGCCGTCGGCCACCTTCCAATTCCAGGGCAACCACGGCGCGCGATACAAGAAGACGGCATTGCGGAAATGGTAGTAGTGGCGCAGCGGGCTATGCACGGGCAACCTGCGCCCAAAGAGCGCCAAGGGCGCATCACCCAGATCGTGGCGCATCTGCGCGCCACACACCCCCAGGCAGGTCAACCCCATCTGCCGGGCGCGCAGCCCCCACTCGATATCGACATAGTCGATGAAGAGCTCCTCGCGCATCGGCCCCACCAGGTCAAGCGCAGCAAGCGGAATCAGACATCCGGACGAGATCAGATAATCGACCTCGACCACCCCCCCCTCGTCTGGGCAGGGCAGGCGCGCCACTGCCACGCCGCGCAGACGCAAAAAAGGCGGCGGGTTGTCTTGACGCACATCCAGGTAACGCGGCCCGGCAGCAGCCACCGCAACGCCACGCGCAGCCGCCTCATTGACCGCAGCCACGAGCCGCGCCACCATCTCTGGGGCAGGCAGGCTATCCTGGTCGAACAATACCACCGCCGCTGCCCCAGATGAGCGGGCGCGGCGGATCCCGACGTTTTGCGCCGCAGCCACGCCGCGATTCTCACCTAAGGGGACCACTGCACACGCCCCCCCCAAACCGGCACGCACAACCCACTCAGCCACATCGACGGTCGAACCGTTATCGACGACGATCGTCTGCTCTACCTGGCCGGCCAGCGCCGCAAGGAGCGCTTTAAGCGCTGCCAGATCGGGTTCATAGGTCACCACCACGGCAACCACCTGATCCACCGAAAGCGGTTTAGTCCTCATTGGCAAAGCCACGAACCAACACAACTGCCCGATTGTACCCATCCGAGCTGTCACCTACAGAAAGAACGATACACAACCGCGGATTGAGAAACCTGCTATAACCCCACCTTGACCCCTGCAAAAGCCCATGCTATATTGCCCCTAAAAGAGTCCCCCCTTTAGGAGGCTGCCGTGGCCATCACCGACATCGTCCAACAGAAAAAAGAGGCCGCTCTTAATAACCTCGCCAGTTCAACCAGCAAAACGGCATCCCCGAAAGTGAAGCTCGACCCGCTCTACGACACCCCCCCGGTGGGCGATGGTGTCACCTCTTTTGAGCGCGTGAACCTCTTGATCGCGAACCCTGCCGAACTGACATGGTGGGACAAAAACGGTAACGGCCAGCTCGACCCTGACGAACCCGTAGCCACAGGGGGGGTCATCCGCGACATCCCCTTGGCTCTTGGCAACAACACCATTGCCATCGTCCAAAAAAGCGCTGGCAAAAGCGTCTCCGACCCAACCATCCTTTACCTGTACCGAGAATCCTCGCTTTTTCAAAACACCCCGGCTAACCAATATGCCACTACCCTGCAACAACTGGCCATTGCCTACTGGGGGAGGCCGCTCACCCCTGAGGAGCGGCAAGTAGGGATCGACTACCTCATCAAATCGGGTGGCAACACCCAGGGCGTCATCGACTACCTGCGTAGCACGCCCGAATTTATCTCCTACTACACCAGCCCCAATTTTCTTGACGCCATCACCAAAGCCTACCAAACCCTCTACCACCGCGGCCCAACCGCCAGCGAAATCGCCGCTGCCCTTGCCCAACCTGACCCGACTTTGCTGCCGGCGCTTTTGCTGCAATCGGAGAACCCACTTGACCAGCAACTTCTTGCTGCCAAAGTGCTCGCGGCCGAACAGATCACCCAAAACTACAACACCCTCCTTGAAGGGGCACAAGGTAATACGCTCTTACTGAACGAAGCCGTGCGCGCGCAGCTAAGCCAGATGAGCGTTACAACCCCTCCTGGGCAGATCGTCGCCGCCATTAAAAATAGCCCTACAGACGTCGTCACCCCAGGGAAGACCGTCGCCTACGCCGGCACAACAATCACCCTTGAATTCGACCGCCCCATCGACTGGCGGCGCCTCGATACCAACCAGGACGGCAAGCTGGATATACGCAACCTCAACCAAAACGGCGACACCGGAGAACTCCAGATCGCATGGGGTGGCAGCGGTAATAACCCTCCGCAATTAAATAACGCTCAACTGGCAGCAGCCGTCATCGACCCGATTCCCGGCTACGGCAGCCGTTTTCTCACCATTACGGGAGTTGCCATCACCGCAAAAGACTCTACTCAGCCCCTTGATGGGGACCTTACCCTTATCCTTGTTGGCGTTCCCGATGTCCAATACGGGATTACTTCTAACGTCGTTTTTACAATCTAACCATCCGCGTTGTCAGAAGGCCAGGTAAGGGCCGCCGAGGGTTGGGGGAGGGACTCTCCATTGCCCGCCGTAAGCTTTAGGCGCGTGGGGTGATATTTTTTCCACGATGGCCGTTCACGTCAATTTCCTAAACCGCATACCATTGCTTGCCGAGCTGCCAGCCGATCTGCGCGAACGACTGGCGGAGCGCATGCGCCTGGTTTCGTTGCCGCGCCGGGCTGTTGCGCTCGAGAAGGGACGCGTAGATCAGGGCCTTGGTTTTGTGCTCACGGGCCGTCTTCAAGGGGTCGATTTTACGCTCGACGGCCGCGAAGCCGGGTTGTATTTCGTCGGACCAGGAGATTTTTACGGCGAGCTCACGGTCGTCGATGGCCTGGGCGCGCCCGAATACGTCATTGCGCTGGCCAAAAGCGAACTTCTCCTCTTGCCATGTGCAGATGCGCGGGCGCTGCTGCTTTCCCATCCCGTCGCCGCGAATGCGCTGGCAAAGCGATTGGCCGCGCGCGTCCGCGCCAGCATTTCTCAGCGCAGTGTGTTGGCGCTGGCCAATCCGATGCAACGGCTGGCCGCCCAATTGCTTTTGCTCGCGGAATCTGGCGCCGAGATCGCGCATGCGCCAACGCATCAGGAGCTGGCAATCATGATCAATACCACGCGCGAAACGGTGTCGCGCTGTTTCCAAACGCTTTTTGCGCAAGGAGCGCTCGAACGGCATGGGACTACACTGATCGTGAAGCGACGAGAGGCGTTGCAAGCGATCTTGTCGGGCGATACATGATCTGCTGCAACACCGTCAGACGCGCCAGCTCGTCGCCAGGCAAACAGCAGATTTTTTTCGGATGTGACCGGCTTCACAGCCACAACTGTTGAAGATGTCGATAATTAAGACATGCGCTGGTTAGTGTTTTTATCACTGCTGTTCTTGCTCCTCTCCGGTCTGGTGCGCGCCGCACCAACGCCGGTGGGCACCATCACGCTCGTGCTCGGCGAAGCCTGGGTGATCGCCGATGATGGTCAGCGGCATCCGGCGGTCAAATCGGCCACCATACAAAGCGGTCAGACCATCGAAACGGCCGCATCGGGCCATCTGCACATCCGCTTTTTGGACGGCGGCGTCATTGCCGTGCGGCCAGCAAGCCGTCTCGTCATCGAAGATTACCGCGATCCGCGCACTGGCGGTGCGATCCGATTCCGGCTCGAACGGGGCGCCGTCCGTTCGATCACCGGCGCTTGGGGCGAAACCGATCATAGCCGCTTTCGCCTAAACACCCCGATTGCCGCGATCGGCATTTCTGGCACCGACTTCGTCGTCCAGGGAAACGATGACTTCGTCCGCGCCGTCGTCTATCAAGGCGGAATCGTTGTCGCCCCCTTCGATGCATCCTGCCGGCCCGAAGACCTGGGGCCTTGCAGCGGCGAACGCGCCCGTTCATTGACCGCCGAGATGGGCCTGATGCTGGAACTCAAGCGGGGCAACCCCACTCCCATCCTTGTGCCCAAAAATGGACTCGCGGCCACGGAGGAGGCGCGGCGCGTAGCCGAAAGCGCAGCCTTGCCAAAGAGTGAAACCCTAACCCAAGCAGCCGCCGGGCAGACCTTGCCGGCACCCGCGCCGGCGCCTGCGCCACTGCCGGCCACGCTCGTTTGGGGCCACTGGGCCCATGTTCCCGCTTGGCCAGATGACGCAACCCTGCCGCGGGAGGCGGCCGCCGCTGGACGGGAACGCGTAGCCGAAAACAGCCGCTACGTGCTCTATCGACTCCCGCAGACCGAGCCGCTGCCTGTCACGGGCGTGGCGCAATTCACCCTTGCCGGGGCGCAAGCGCACTTGGTGCGAACAGACGGCGTATTACCCGCCCAAGTGCTCGATGGGCGCCTGACGCTCGACTTTGCGGGGCGACGCTTCGACACTGCCCTCTCGCTCAGCGCTCAGCCCACCGGTAATGTGCCGTTTGCCGCCAGCGGCGTGATCCGCCCAGATGGCACATTCTCGCTGATCGAATGGCAAAACCGTCTGCACGGGGCCTATGGCGTCGGGGGCAGCGGCCCGACCGCGGCCTATCTGTTCGAGCGCGCCACGCCGCAAGGCATGTTCATGGGGATCACACAATGGCGCTAGAGTCGCCCCATTCCGGTCGAACGATCCGGCTGGTCGCGCTCGCCGTTGCCTTGGCGTTGGCCGGGATCCTCGCGGCTGCATTCCGTGAAGGCTTGTCCGCCATCGATGCCCGTCTTGCGGACCTCTCGTGGCATCTGACTGCGCGCACTGACCCCGAACAACGGCTGGTCATCATCGACATCGACGAAGAGAGCCTGAAAGAGCTTGGCGCTTGGCCCTGGCCGCGGCAAACCTTGGCGGCGATCGCCAACCGGCTCAATGACGCGGGCGTTGCGCTCCAGGCGTGGGACATCGTGCTGGATGCCCCCCAGCCGGGCGATGCCGAGCTCGCGGCGGCGCTCAAACGCGGCCCAGCCGTGCTGGCAGCCGCATTCGCCTTCCCGGGTCAAGGCGCCGCGATCGAGACCGGGCATCTCGATCAGGCCAGCCGCATAGGCGGGCTGCGCTGTCGCGATCCCTGGCCGCAAGCGCACGGCCAGCGCGCCCCGGCCGCCGAATTCGCCGGCATCCCCGTCGGACACATCGCGCCGCGCGTCGATGTCGACGGCATCACGCGGGCGCTGCCGGCCTTCGTATGCCGAGGTGAGGCCGCGTGGCCGGCGCTGCCTCTGGCCGCATGGCTTGCGCTCAATGCGGGCCAGCCGGTGGTGATCGCCGAGCCCGGCGCCAAGCTTAGCGACGCGCCCTGGCGTCTCCTCTCCCCCGACCTCCCCGAAGCCATACCGCTCGGCGCAGCGGGTGAGCTCTACGTCCCCTATCACCGTGCGCCTGCCTCTTTTCTTGCCATCTCCGCGCGCGACCTGCTCGCAGGGCGTGTTCCCGCCGAAATGCTCAAAGGTCGCATCGCGCTGGTGGGCTCGACAGCCTTCGGCCTTGGCGACGTGGTCGCCACGCCCCTTTCCGGCGCCCAAGCGGGCGTGCTCGTCCATGCGGAGCTCCTCTCCGGCCTGCTCGACGGGCGTCTGCCCCATCCTGTGCGCGGCAATGCGCTGCTCACCATTCTCGCTGCCATTCTCGCTGCCGGCCTGCTCTGGGTCGCTAGCGTCTGGCGACCGCAGAGGCGGCCCCTGATCTGGCTCCCGCTTGCGGGGCTGGCTTTGGGCGTCTTCATCCTTGTGCTGCAGGCCGCGCTGCCCGCGCAAACGGGGCTCTATCCCGCTCTGACCCCCGCCGCCCTCGCTGCCTTGCTCTCGGGGCTTGCCCTGGGGGGCTTCGAACACCTGCGCCTGCATGGCGAGCGCAGCCGGCTCTTTGCCCACCTCTCCAGCTACCTGCCGGCGCCGGTGGCGGAACGTCTGGTGGCGCGGCGGCCCGAGGACGACATCAGCGCCGAGCGCGTGCAGGCGAGCGTCCTTGTGGCCGACCTGCGCAATTTCACCGCCTGGAGCGAACAGCGCAATCCTGAAGAAGTCGCGGCGCTCCTTCACCGCTTCCTTGCCGTCGCCGCCGATGTCGTCGAAAGCGAAGGCGGGCAAATCGAAGCGCTGGAAGGCGACGCCATTTTTGCGGTATGGAACGGCCTCACCCCTTGCGCCGACCATCCGTTGCGCGCGATCCGCGCCGCACAAACCCTGCACACAATCATGCAGCGCGAGCTGCCGGAGGGCGACCCGGAGGCTGTCCCGCCTCCGTTGGCGCTGGGCATCGGCCTCGACACCGGCCTTGCCCTCGTCGGCTCGCTGGGGCCCAGGCGGCGGCGACAACATCTCGTGCTGGGTCTGCCGGTCACCCGCGCTGTGCGACTCGCTGCGATGACCGTCGACCTCTCGGCGCCAATCCTCGTCGGCCCCGACCTTGCCGCCCAGCTTCCGGAAGCCTGGCGCAAGCGACTGCTGCGGCAAGGCGAGTTCCTTTTGGAAGGGATGATCGCGCCCTGCGAAATATTTGCGTTCAACGGCGCTGACCACGGCAACGAGGGCGCCGAAGCATGAATCGCCCCGCCGGAGGGCGGTAAGGCCAAATAAATGAAACACCTCTTCGCCCTCCTTCTCCCGCTTCTTGCCGCCGTGGCGTGGGCGTCGCCCCCCGCCTGTCCCGATGGCAGCCGCGGCCTGCAGCGGCCCCTTGCCGAAGAAGCGCGCGAGCTGGAAAAAGACGCCGCGCGCTGCGCCGACGATCCCGGCTATCTCGCCTGGCGCGGCGCCGTGCTACTTGAGTTGGGAGAGCCCCGTCAAGCGGCCGATCTGCTTGAGCGCGCCCTGCTGCTCGCCCCCGATCACCAGGGCGCCCGGCTCGACTACGCGCGCGCTCTGGCCGCGCTGGGCGAGCGCGCAGCGGCGCAGGCGCTCTTCACAGAACTCGCCGCCCGGGACGACCTCCCCCCTGCCGTGCGCGACCTTCTTGCCGCCCCGCCAGCGCCGCCAATCGCAGCCCGCTGGCAGGGCAGCGGCAGCGTGGCCTTCAGGGTGGGCTACGACAGCAATTTGAACCGCGCCAGCCACTCCAGCCAGCTCACCCTCACCGCCCCCGGCGGCGACCTCGTGCTGCCGCTCGATCCCCGCACTCGCGCTCAGGCTGGCAACTTCCAAGAGATCGAGGCCCGGCTGCTCGCCGCACGCACCGGCCCGTTCAGCCCTCCTGTGGAAATCCAGGCGCGGCTGCTGGCGCGTGCGGCGTCCGGGCGCGCCGACCTCGATCAGGAGCAGCTTGAGATCCTCGGCCTCTGGCGTCCCAATCCCGACCCGAAGGCTCTTTACTTCCTGGCGGGCGTAAGCGAACTACGCTGGCAGGGCGCGCTACTGCAACGCGCGATGCGCGGCGGCGTCTATCGCGCCGGCGATGCCAATCCCTGGCCCTCCTGCCGGCCCTGGTTCGGCCTCGACCTCGAAGAGCGTCGGCACCCGGCCGAAGCCCTGCTCGACCACCAGCTCGTGCAGGCGCAGGCAAGCCTCGTCTGCGATGGCCGGCAGCCCTGGGTCGTGCAGTTGGCCGTCGGCCGGGAGCTTGCAGACCGTCGCCCGGGCGGGGATGCTTGGCGGCTTGCTGCGCGGGCGCTGGGGCAGCTTCCCCTCAAGGGGGGCAGCCGCCTCGAAGCCGAGGCGCGCCTGATGCTTCGGCGGGAGGACGAAGGCTACAGCCCCCTGCTCGAACACGGCGCGCGGCTTGCCGCCGCTTCCGGCCTGCTGCGTCTTGCCTGGCGCTATCCGCTCACGGCGGAGCTGGAAGTGATCGTCTCTGGCGAACTCGAGCGCCAGGCCGCCAACCTCCCCCTCTTTACCCTCTCCCGCCATGCCGTGAGCATCGGCATCGCGCGGCGCTGGTAACCCCCCTCACCCATCACCCCCAAAAAATTCACTTTCCTGTGACAACGATCACACAACCGCCTCGACCCATGTGTATAATGCGAAACGGGATGAGGGCCTGGGCGCTTTAAGAAATCGCCCAACCCGAATCCAGAGTGGTAAAACCCTGTGTCAACCCGCCCGCAAGGGCTTTTCAAAGGAGAAACTCGTATGGCACTGACTGCAAACAAGATCGCGGTTGCCATGTTCGGCATCGCCGCCGGTGGCTTCAAGTCCGTTATCGACGACTACATGACCGCCAATGGCGAAATCGCCACCGTGGCCGCGCTGCTGCCGTATTCAGGCCTGAACCCCACCTTCCTGGGTTCGCCGATCTACAACAACCAGCAGTTCGCCGAGGCGCTCGTCGCCAAGATGATGCCGGGGCTGCCCTCCGCCGTCGCTTCCGCCACGGCATCCCTCATCGTCAACTACATGACGGCCAACCCGACGCTATCCCGCGCCCAAGTCGTCGTCGACCTGATCAAAGCGATCGACGCCATTCCCGCCACCGATCCGACCTACGGCGCCGTAGCGGCTGCGTTCGACAACAAGGTTGCGCTTGCCGATGCCTACACCGGCAACTCGACCGATCTGAACGAGCTGGCGCAGGTGGTGGGCAACCAGCCGCCGCAGCAGAACCAAGGCCAGACCTTCACGCTCACTACCAGTGCGGATTCCTTCACCGGCACTTCGGGAAATGACACGTTCTTTGCCGCGATTGTTGGCAATAACGACACGGGCTCGACGCTCAACCCAGGCGATAACCTCACGGGTGGAGATGGCACCGACACGCTGCAACTCAACATCAGCGGTTATCGGGGTGGCAATGGCGTTAGCGCCACGACCAACGCATTTACGCTTTCTGGCATCGAAAGAGTGCTGGTGAGCAACTTTGCCACCGACGGCGACAACACAGGCAAAAACACCCTGGACATGGCCAACGCGACCGGGCTGAAAGTCTTGGCGCTTACAAGTAGTGGTGCGGGTGGCAATACCGAGTTCATCAACGTGCAAAACGTTGTTGACGCTGAGATGCGCAATGGTGACAAAAACCTCACCATTGTTTACGCCACCGCAGTCGATCTCAGCGGAAAAAATGACATCCAAAAACTCACCGTTTCGGCCCAAACCTCTGGTACGTTTACCGTTAACGAAGGATTCGAAACGTTGGAGATCACCTCGACGGGCGCCAAGAACACGCTGACCTTGGCTGCTGGTAACAAGCATGAAACCATTGTCGTCAAGGGCGACAAGGCGCTCACGCTGAATATCAATAACACCAACAACACCGTCAAAACCGTCGACGCCTCGGCGTTTACCGGAGATTTGACCCTTTCAGGTCTTGGTAATACCGACATCAATATCAAAGGCGGCAGTGGCAACGACACGGTGACCGTAGCCAACCTCAATGCCAACGACACCATCGATGGCGGTGCGGGCACCAACACGCTGAAGACAGATACTGCCATCACGGCAGCCGATGCCAAGAACATCAGCAATTTCCAGGTGCTGGAAGTAACAGGCCTCGTTACCCAAGACGTCTCTGCGGTCTCGGGTATCACCGGCGTCGTCAGCTCGGCAAGCGGTAACGGTACGGTGACGTTCCAAAACATGGGCGCGTCCACCACGCTGAAGATCACCGATGGTAGCAGCCAAACCAATATCACTGCCTCGCTCAAGACCAACACGTCGAGCGACAGCATCAATGTGACGATCGATAAAACGAGCAGTGGTGTCACAGTCAACAACCTGACCCTCAACGATTACGAGACGATCAATATCGCCTCGACGGGTGGCGGTAGCAATAAAATCAATGGCTATCTTGCCTCCTCCAGCGCTACCAAACTGGTCGTGACGGGTAATCGTGATTTGGAAATCACGAATTTTGTAGGCTCTACCAACCTCAAGACCATCGACGCTTCGGACTTCACGGGCAAGTTGAAGATGGGGGCCGCACTTCCTGCCACCAACGTCACCATCACCGGCGGCTCGAAAGATGACACGATCCTAGGCGGCACCGGCAACAACAGCCTGACTGGTGGTGCCGGCAACGACTCCATCGTCTCCGGCGGCGGCAACGATACCATCAACGCTGGCGATGGGAACGACACCGTCGTTTTGGCTGGTGGCAATGTCAAGGTTGATCTCGGCGCAGGTGATGACATCGTTACCATCAGCTACGCCAACCTCACTTCCGATGACACCATCATCGGCGGCGATGGAACCGATACGCTACGTTTTGCGTCGATTGCTAACGGAGACAACATCGACCTTACGGGTGCCTATGCCGCCAAGCTCTCCAACGTAAGTGGCGTGGAAGTCATCTCGCTCGATATGAGTGGTATCAGTGGCGCTAATCACTCCGCCACCCTCACCGTCGATGATGCAACAGTCGCTGCTGCGGGCGGCACCTTGACCATCAAGGCGATGAACGCGGGCAATGCTGGGGTTACCACAATCATCAACGCCAACGCGGTCGTCCTCTCGTCCAGCCACGTGGTTGCCGACTTGTCGAATATCACCAACAAGATGCAGTACACAGTCGGTAACGGCAAAGACCAGGTCACCGGCTCGGCGCAGAACGATACCTTCATCGTCGCTACGTCGGCCTACCTGTCGGCCAACGATACCCTTGACGCCGGCGGCGGCACCGACACGTTGCGCTTCACGAGCCCGAACAACAGCACCATCACCACCGCCCAGTTCACCAACGTCAAGGGCTTCGAGACCATCGAAGTCAATACCGGCGGCGCCGGCAACTACACGTTCACGCTGAACGACACCATCGTGTCGCAGAACAACAGTGGCGGCAAACTCACGGTGACACGCAACTCAACTGATACCGGCACTTTGAAGGTCGACGGCTCGGCGGTAACGAGCAGTTATAGCCTCGACCTGACTGGCGCTAGCAGTGCTGACACCCTCATCGGAGGCGCGGGTAACGACACCATCAACGGCGGCGGCGGGGCAGATGAGATCAATTTGTCCGCCGGTGGGGTCGATTATGTCGTCGTTCGCCTGGCCCAAACCGACGGCGGCGACGTGATCAAAAACTTCACGCTCTACGGCACCGGCTCCTCGGCTGCTGCGGGGGCAGATGTGTTCGTGTTTGGCGTTGGAGCCAGTAGTGGTGGAGGCAATGCCGGTAAAATCGCCCTGGCGACGGGTAGTTGGGGTGCGACATTCAGCGGCAACGCCCCCGACAACGCTGGCGAGATCACTGCCCTTCTGGCTAGCAACTACAACGAAGCTGCCGGTGGGTTGCTCGACTTCGCAACCGGCAAACTGAATGTCATCACCGGCGTGGGGTATACCGATGCGCTGGCAGCTCTGACTGCAAACGGGTTCGCTGCCGGCGAAGCCGGACTCCTTCTGTTCTACAACCTTAGCACTCAGCGGGCGGAACTCCGTTATGTTGCGGACACAAATGACAACGCTACTAACCTCGAGGTTGATCAACTCATCGCAGTTTTCGATGGTGTCACGCTCACTGGCATGGCGAGCTTCGACGCAGGAAACTTCGCCGTGATTGGCGTCTAAGAGCCAGGACTGCTAATCACAAGCCAGGCGACTTCAAGTCGTTGTGCCTAAAAATCTCCCCCGCCCGCCGCAAGGAGGGCGGGGTTTTTCATGGGCGCCTCTCCGGGACTTCCATGAAAAAAGAGAAGGATTCCCTCACCCCGCGAGCAGCCGATGACCGCCGCCCTCTACTACCACCCCGAAGCCTACACCACGAGCGGCCCGAAACTCATGGGCCGCAACGCCGCCGGTGAATCCTTCCTGCGCGGGTTCCTGTCCCACAGCACTGCGGCCACCTTCTTTGTGCAGGCGCAGACGATCGACCACGCCCGCCACTTCGCCGCGCGGGTGGCCGAGGCAGGGCGCCGGGAGCCGGTCCAAGCCATCGTCGGCGGGGCGATCGGCGGGCTCGCCAAGGCGGGGGTCGTCTACCACCCCGGCCCCGGCATCGCCGAACACGCCTGGCAGCGCAGCAGCTTCGGCCACGGCGCCTGGAGCCTCTGTGGCATCACCCACACCACCGCGTCTGCCACCGCGATGGACGCGATCACCGCCCTGATCACCGCGCCGGTGCAGCCCTGGGACGCGCTGATCTGCACCAGCACCGCGGTCAAGGGAAACGTCGAGCGGCTCTTGCAGGCACAGGCCG